>ONZW01000083.1_pt1 | contig 91271 bp, 70 predicted proteins | sample 1671071 | NCBI WGS metagenome assembly ONZW01 (sample SAMN06348119, study PRJEB24527) | human gut metagenome | biome: human gut; feature: ankylosing spondylitis patient; material: feces | host: Homo sapiens | place: China | collected 2015-10
TGATACCCGTAAGTATCATTCCAACAATTATCTATGCGACTTCATGTCGCACCCAAGGGGTGTCAAGATGGTGGATTGCTACAGCTCTTTGTTGAGCGTTTACGCCGGTTCCTAACATAGAAGTGGAGCCAAAAAGTACTCGGACTTTTCCCTCATTCATCTCCTGAATTACCTTTTTTCGTGCTTTCTCTGTTTTACATTCTTGAATAAAACGGATTTCATTCTCCGGAATATTGTGTTCTTCGACAAGTTTACGCTTAATTTCACTATGAATATTCCATGTACCAGGTTGAAATGTGCCTAAGTCTGAGAAGACGAATTGTGTACCTTTTTGTTCATCAAATTTACGATAATATCTGGCTATTTCATTGGCACAGTGGTTTGCCTTATTATTGGGGTGATCAGAATAACAGTTACTTATTAATCGCATATCAAGAGCCATCTTACGGGCATAATCGGTTGCTATTAACATTTTAGCCTTTTCTTCCGTTTCAGATAATGGGGGACGACCTAATATCGTCGCATCCCCAGTTTCAGCAAATTTCATCAATTTTTGGATAAACTCTTCCTGTTCTGGTGTCGGAGGAATATTATGGAGAATTTCATTCTTAGCAGGACGATCCACACCAACATCTTCTGCAGTGCGATAGTCTGTTATTTCATTGTAGAATGTTGCGAGTTCAGGTACTTTGATAAAGTATCGAAAGCGTTCTTTCTGTACTATATTATTGGTGACAGAGAACTCAAAATCGGTTGTTTTTTTTGCAAAGATTGCGGCCCATGCATCAAAGCAATTGATATTTTGTCTTTTTAGCTCTAATGGACGAAGATATTTAAATAGTAAATAAAGCTCTGTTAAACTGTTGGATATGGTAGTTCCCGATAGAAAAGTTGCTCCCAGATCCCTGCCTGTACGTTCCTGAATGGTACGGATGGCAAAGAGCAAATTGAGGGCTTTTTGGCTACCTTCAGAGTTTCCAAGCCCTGCGACACGGGTATGTCGAGTGTTAAATGTTAAATTTTTATACTGATGGCTCTCATCAACGAAAATATGGTCTATACCCATTTGAGCGAAATCAATGATATCATCCTTACGTTGGGATATATCATGAGCAATCTTTTCTAATTTAGCATTAAGGTTGAGCTTTCGTTTCTCTAAACCTTTGATCATAGCATTAGATACGTCTTTTCCCTGTGATCGCATTGTTTCTAAATTCTCTTCTACTGAATCAAGTTCAGCTTGTAAGATCTTTCGCATCATGTCAGGTGATTGGGGAATTTTGGCAAATTGATCATGCGACATGATGATGCAATCGTAATTATTGTTTTTTATGTTATTAAAGAACTGTTTCCGGCTTTTCGGAGTGAAGTCCTTCTCTGTTGCATAGAGAATTTTTGCGTTGGGATATGCGGTATGGTAACATTGTGCAATCTCTGCTATATTAGCTTTCAGACCAATTATTATGGGTTTATGGACGAGTCCTAAACGGTGCATTTCATGTGCTGCAACGCACATTATTAGAGTTTTACCTGTACCGACTTCATGGTCACCAATCCCTCCGCCATTCTGTATGAGCATCCAAATACAATCTTTCTGACTAGGATATAATCCAGAAATTCCCAGTCCTTTGAGGTTTAGATCAGGAAATGTCTGGTGAGAGCCATCATAAGCTGGACGGACGAAGCAATTAAACTTTTTATTGTATTCATTAGCTAATTGTTGTTGGAACTCCGAGGGTTGATCTTGTAGCCAATCAGTGAATCCATTCCGGATTTCATCAATTTTTGCGTTAGCCAATTGAATAGCTTCACTATCTCTTACTTTGATATCTCTATTATTGGCATCTTTGCCTATACATTTGCTGATGTCTGGTACCGTGTTTACTAAGGCATGTTTTAATAAAGTGATTCCATCGTAGTTCCGATAATATCCTTTTACTGCATATTGATCCGTGATCTTGGCATTTTTAGATTCTATGTTTACCAGATATTCATCTAGGTTTTCCATATAGCGGATATTAACCTCTGTTTCAAAAAGATTACTGGCATAATCTGCATATATCTTAGGAGAAATCCAACGTTCTCCGAAATTAAAGTCTAATTCATCGAACTTAATAGGACGTGGAGTAGCTTCTTGAAGTGCAATTAAGGATTCATTTACACGTGTGTCTATCGGGTTCTCTTGTTGCCACTGTTTGATTTGTTCAGCCTTTTCAATAACATTTCCGGCAATGAAGCTATCTTTTATTTCGTAGTTATTGATTAGCGGGTTGAAAAAGATTCTCCCTTTTAGAGCTTCTATAAGCTCCTCTTTAGATTGATAAAGTCCCTCCATATACTCCATATTTATCTCGCCGTACATATTGAGGGATGCAGCTAATGCTTCTTCTGGGGTTGCTACAGACACAGGTGTATCTATTGAGAAGCTAACAGGGTGATTGAAAATATCGGCTTTTATAAATTTATTATTCTCAACTCGTTCCAATGACAACATATCACGGCCACAAGCGTCCATTAAAATCAGCTGCACATTTTCTTTCTTATTTAGCGGTCCGAAACGTTCAGTAAAAGCGTCATACGTTGCATTTAAATTATAACGTTCTAGCTTTTGCTCGATATGTAGCTCTGCTTCTTTTGAGTACAAATGGTGATAATTGTCACGTATGGAAATATAAAGTAAGGCCTTTTCTTGTTGCTCTTTACCTAATTCTATAGGCTGAAACACTGCATCATATAGTGTTATTTTCCTTAGACACCCTATTTGATTATGTTCCTGAACGAGTGTGCCTTCTTGATAAAAGGACTTCATGTTTCCTGAGAAGGGACGTGCTCTCATTGGAGAGATTGACTGGGATTTTATCTCTTCTTTCTTCTGATTAGTGTTTCGGTGATTCTTGATATGTGTAATTCCCTGTTGGGCAGCTTGTCTCTCCCTATCTGAAAAACCGAATAGGTCATATAGATCCAGTAATGGAGGCTCTGTTGTTGCTTGAGTCTCTATGGCCAAAGGTCCTTTGTTTTTATTGCCCGGTGTTATAAACTTATCTATATTGAGATGATTAACAAGATCCTCCGTTAGCATTCGTTCCAATTCCTTGGAGATACCGGTAATACCTCCTTCATGTAAGTATACCATTGCTGGATGTCCATAAAGGTCCTTGTCTAAAAAGCGTTTTGTATAAATGACACGTTTACCGTCCTGGAAATACCTATTTGTATTTGTTTTTATTTCTGTTGTATAGCCATCTAAAAATGCTGTTTCTCGCTCACTGAGAATTTGTTTACCAGAGTGCTTTTGTAGGACGATAAGGTCACTGCCAACTTCTGTTTCGGCGACTTCCCTGAAAAGATTGTTAGGTAAACGAATGGCAGAAAGAAGATCTGCATTTTGCATTAGTAATTCTCGTTGGGCCTTATGTAGTGGAGCATTCATAACTCCTTGGGAGGTTATAAATGCCACAATACCCCCATCTCTGACTGTATCTAGTCCTTTTACAAAGAAATAATTATGAATTGTTTTTGCAGATAAGCGACGGGCTTCATCTTGGCTATTATTAAATATCGGATCAAAAATAGCTATATCACCAAAAGGTATGTTTGAAGTGGCCACATCAAAGTATTCATTGAATGTTGGCTCGATCTTTTCAAAACCTTCTACTCGTATTTTTTGCTCTGGGTAAAGGTGAGACAGTATTTTACCTGTTAACAGATCTTTTTCAAAAGCCATTATTGTGGCGTCTGTATTGTTCCTGAGAAAAGCATCCAGGAATACCCCTTGTCCTGCTGATGGGTCCAGTATACGTTGTGGTATTACCCCATTTTTATACAATACGTCAGAAATGGTAGAGACTATTGTAGGAGGAGTATAGAATGCTGTCAGTACAGAACTTTTTAGGCTGGCTATATAACGTTTGTACTCACCTTCCGTATCAACATTATTCCGGATAAGTTCGTGTAACTCTGATATCATAGGGAAAAGAGGTAACTGAGACTTTGCCCATTGGGAGCTATCGAGGGGATTTAATATACACTTTAAACCTCCAAATCCACAATAACGAGAGAGTATCTCCCTTTCTTGGATACTGGCAGCCCTCTTCGAACTTTCCAAATCAAACAAAAGACGAATCGCTTCAATATTATCTCTTAATTTTTCTTGCTTATTAAATGCCATATTTTTCCAAGTAAAGAGTTATTTCACCAGTTAATTCAATGTATAGGGAATGATAATCAGGAGATTGTTCAAAGGTATCTGAGAGTGTATATTTTGCAAAAATGGAATTAAAGTTAGATTCCATCTTCTTTATTAGAAGCAGTACCTTATCATCTGGAACCTCTTTTTCAAATTCATCTTTTATGATGGTAAGTATCAAATAATGCTTGGAGAAGTGTAATCCCCTCATTAGTTCCTTCATGGCTATTTCCTGAGCATCCATCACTGTCTTACCATCTAATCTGGACTTTTCAAAAAGGATAGCGGCGTTATCCGATCGTTCTTTGATGAAATCGATGTCATCCACTTTTTCTGGATGATATTCTTTTAGATAATTCAATAAATAGAGTTCATAATATGATAACTCTTGTAATTTCACTTGTTGCATAATGTTTTAATATTATAGGATTCATAAAGTGGCGGATGAATCAGTACTACTTTGTATTTGTTTCCCTATTGTAAGCCCCCACCCCAGTGGAGTTTTACAGAGGCCTGTTAAATAGCCTTTTCCACTATTTGTTGTGAACTCCACTTTTTTGCCAGAGAGAATTTTTTCAATGCATTCACTGGGTTGATCTAATAGCCTTATTCCATTGCTGTTTAAGGGTTCTGTTTTACCGGTTATCTTGTCTTTAATTCGAAGATTGGTTATTTCCTTTTTTGATGAGATGTCTCCTATCAGGATCTTAGTTTCTGAAGAATATAATTCCTGTTCCTTAAGGTTGGTTGTATTATGATCCTTTTGGGTAGATTGGGTCTTATTCTGGAACATACCTGGATATTTCTCTTCCATTTCTGTTCTAAACTTATCTTTTTTTTCCTGTATCGACATTTGTAGAGGATCTTCTTCTGCTGCCTTACCATAAGTTTGGTACACTGTTCGATATTCAAATTTTAAACCGACTAAATTATTAAGAAGTATCTGTGTTTTTTTCGCAAGTTCTGTTGGTTCTACCATAGCAACATTAATAGGACGTCCATACATCTTTTCAAGTGCTATTTTGCATACGGAAGGCGTCGGTTCCTCCATCTCTATGATGGAGTAAGCATTGTTTTTCACTGCTTCTATCTTCATCTTTTCAGTCGGATTAGAGATAAACTCAATGGCATATCCGTTGCTTTGTACAGCTGCCATTTTCACTGCTTCAGATGGCTTAGAAATGTATTGTATAGCTAATCCGTCATTTTTTACAGCTGCCATCTGTATCGTTTCTGAAGGTTTATCAATTGCTGCTATATATGATCCTCCTTGATTTACAACTACCATTGCAACTCGCTCTGAAGGATAATCAATTGCCTGAATATAGTTCCCATTTTGGGATACTGCCGCAAGTTGTACTTGCTCGGATGGTTTTTCAATAAAAAGTATAGCTTCAGGATTTTGCTGTACAGCTGCCATTTTCACTGCTTCAGATGGCTTATAAATGTGTTCTATAGCTAATCCGTCATTTTTTACAGCTGCCATTGCAACTCGCTCTGAAGGTTTATCAATTGTCTGAATATAGTTCCCATCTTGGGATACTGCCGCAAGTTGTACTTGCTCGGATGGTTTTTCAATAAAAAGTATAGCTTCAGGATTTTGCTGTACTGCTGCCATTTTCACTGCTTCATACGGATTAGAAATGTATTGTATAGCTAATCCGTCATTTTTTACAGCTGCCATCTGTATCGTTTCTGAAGGATTTCGCATGCCTTGAATAGCGCTTGCATCTTTTTGAACTTTTTCTAATTGCCTGTTTTCTAATATGTCATTAAGAAACTGCTTGATTCGTTCTGTAATTGTTGCCATAGATATTTTAGTTATAAGTTATAAATTAGATACTTGCCGATGATTCTACAGTGTTTTGAAGCTGTTTGCTTATTGTGAAACTCCATCCTAAAGGAGATTTGCACAAAGTAACTGGATTCAGCTCTCCGGAATTATTAGGCAATTCAACTCTCTTTCCAGAAAATAATTTCTTTATAGAGTCAGCAGGCTGATCAAAAAGAGAAATGCCGTTTGTTTGTAGGTTCTCTGTAGCTTCCGTTACTTTATCATTGATTCTAAGATTGTTGAAATCTATAGTTAGTGAATTGGGCTTTCCAAACAATATCATGTCTGTTTGTAATGATTTGATTTTCGTTACGGGATATTCTATATTTTCTACTTTATAATTGACTGAGATACTGGATTCTGTAATTTGTATATAATAGGGAGCATGTGTTTCTAGGGCATGTGCTATTGGGCCATATCCTAAACTCCGATATTGTGTACATAATTCTGTTATATCTTTTTTGAGGTGTAATATTCGGTTGTTTTCTTGTTCCCACAGCTGTTTTGCTTCATTAGCTTTACCAATAGCTTCTATATATTCAGGTCTGTTCATTGCTTCTTTAGTGGCAATACCTTGTTGTTCCAAGCCCCCCAATATTCTCTGGGCATTGTCGTACAGCTGGATTTGTGCCTTATTTAGAGTCTCTAATTTTGTATTGTTATCTTTATGACTGTCTACTCCAATGGTAGACTCTATCATATTAGTAGACTTATTTACATCATTCAAAATAGACATCAAATATCTGGGATCATCTGATATTTGGGATAGCCAACTTTTTAAATATTGTGCGTTTTCTTTTTGAGGAAGTACCGCTATTCCAAGATCTCTACCAGCTACAGCAGATGATAATTCAGCAATCAATTCCTCTTTTGCATATTGGGAATCTCCGAAGAACTCTCCAAATGTTCTATTTAGCCTGCTGCTGTGCCCTGTACTATGTGCCATTTCGTGGAGTGCAGTAAAATAGAAAGATTCTTTTTTAAAGAATTGTTCATAGGTTGGTAGTACGATGCTATCACTCTTTCTATTATAAAAAGCTCTGTCTTGTTGCTTTAATTCTATCGGACATATCCAACTTTGTTCTGTGATTGCTTTATCTATCAGTTCATTGTGATATCCGTCAGATCCGGTATTCAATTGAGTTTGAAATCGTTGTTGCAACTTAGCCCATTCTTCGGGGAATTTTTCTGAATAGTTTGTCTGCTCAAGGTTGAATACGCTGTAGAATTTCTGAATAGGTTTTACTTTATAGTGTACCTTTTCTTCATCAGAAAGAGAGTGATAAAATTCCTTTGTCACTTTATTACCGCTGATAATTTCTGTAATATACAGATCGTAAAAGGTGATAGGGAATGCACGGGTTCCTTTTAGTATTCTTATATTCCTTTCTTGGGCTTGGTGAAAAGTGATAAAAACTGGAGTACTATATTTGTTTTCATCACATATGGCATATAATAATACTTTGTTGAGATTACTATATGGACGTCCGGACAGATTCTGTGGTACACCAATAAACGTTGGGGTGAACCATGGCTTTTGCCATTCTGAGGCATCTACTTCTTTAATTTTCTTAATGATTAGCTCTGTATATTTTTCAAGAGCAGGATTTATGTTATTATTCATAAAATCGGCTCAAGGAAACCCGCAAATCTTTAGTTTGTGGGAGGAATTGAACCACCTTTCCTTCTTTTGTTAAACAATTATTTCAAATATTTGATATTTAGAGATGTATTCTATACATTCACGCTATGAAATTGACATTGAAAATAAAGATTATCCCTACTGACATGCAGCGTCAGGCTCTTCTCGATACACTCAAAGAAGCTAATGCGGCGTGCAATCTTATTTCTGAGATTGCATGGCAGAATAAGACTTTTAATCAATTCAAACTTCATCACTTGTGTTATAATGACATCCGAACCAAGTTTAATCTTTCTGCACAAATAGTCGTACGTTGTATCAGCAAGGTCGCTGATGCGTACAAGCTTGACAAGAAAAATCAACGAAATTTTAAAGAACTTGGAAGTATCAGCTATGATAGCAGAGTACTTTCTTATTCGGGAGATTACGTTTCCATCTGGGCTGTAAACAAGCGTCAAAAGATTCAATTCGTTTGTCATAACACAAACTATCTTCCATATATCAAAGGGGAAGCAGACCTTGTGTTTAAGAAAGGAAAGTTCTTTCTTTTCCAAACAGTAGAAGTCCCCGAAGAAGATGTTGAAGATGTTGAAGAGTTTATAGGTATAGACTTTGGAATTACAGACATTGTCTGTACGTCCGAAGGAAATACCTACGCTTCTCAATCTCTCAACCAATACAGAGATAAACAAAGGAAAATCCGTGGTTCCATTCAATCCAAAGGTACAAAAGGTCGCATTCACGAATGTAAGCGTGGATGTGCCAGACTTCTGAAACGGCTTAAAGGGAGAGAGAGAACCACTGCAACGATAATCAACCATACCATTTCCACACAAATCGTAGCGGATGCCAAGCTCAGAGGGGTAGGCATTGCCATTGAGGATTTGTCTAAGATACGTTCCACTTCCAAGCGCAGGAACAAGACCTTTAAGAAGGAACTTAACTCTTGGAGCTTTTATCAGTTGAGAGCATTTCTTGAGTATAAGGCAAAGATGGCAGGTGTTCCGTTGATTGTCGTTCAACCAGCATATACTTCTCAGACTTGTTCTAAGTGCCACCATCTTGGCACAAGAAAAAACAAGTCTTTCAAGTGCGGATATTGCGGGAACGATATGGATGCGGATATTAATGCCGCTAAAAATATCGCTCTGCTTGGGGCTGTCGTAAACCAGCCTGAAAAATCGGGTATGTGTTCTTGCTCTTTGCATATCACTGCTTAGGTTTAAAGCCCATAAGTCTTTAGACTATGGGTTGTTTACTTTCCCTATACAAATTATTTTCGTATTCAGTTAACCATTTTGTTGCATCATTTGGGGTCCATTCTTGTTCTGGTTTTCCGATAAAGCTCATGGCTTCTTCGAAGTCTTGTTTTAATTCTGGCTGGGACAAAACATAGTCGAGCATATTTCTTTGTTTGTTTTGAACCAAGTCGATAATATTATTTTCTGATTCCATAAAATTTATTTATTGGTTATGCGGCAAATATATATGGGGACCGACGCAAGAAACTTGCGTTTTGGAGAAAAAATAAAAAAAACTCCCACGTCCTGAAGACGTGGGAGTTTCTTGAAAGAGTGATACCTTAAAGAGAAATAGCATCTATTGGTGCCAGTGCGTTTGTTCAAAGTTTAAATAATTTAGAGCCTCTAAGAAAAGATTAGCTTCTTCTTGGCTGTTATTGACTTTGGCCGCCAAAATGGGGTCCATATCTAATCTTAATAGAGTCCATTCAGAACCGCCTTCTGGTTTCCAGTATAAATGTACCATCGGTGTGCAGTAACCAATTCCGTTCGCCATTTTAGGCATTTCTCTTTTTACAGGGAAGGAACAAGGGATTATACCCTTCCAGAATCTGACAGTTGGTTGTAAATCGATGCTGATCCGCCCTATTTCGTCTTGCCATTCAGTATCATTGATGGTATTTTTCTTTTTATCACTAGGACGGTAAGTATTTCCTAAATAATCAAAAGTTCGTTCCCATACAGCTTTTATCTCTCCTTTAAGTCTTATGTTATTTCGGTTTGACAATATATAGGTAATATTAAACTCACTGTTAAATGGTCGATTATGGACAACAACTCCAGTGTTTACTTCCTCTTCTACTTGTATCATTCGTAGTGTTGGAAGAGAGGTTTGTTCTTTGATGACATAACTCATGTCTCTTTTAGAGACGTTATCTCTACGGTTGGCTTTTTGCCATGTTGTTTCTCCTTTTTTCCGGAATAATACACTTAATTCATAAGTCCCAGCTGGAGCGGTAACATAGCAGCGTCTCCCGGTTCCTTTCATCATTGCCCCATTTTCTGCAACAATTGCACATGGCTGATATTGGTCTACAATATTGCCATTATCATCAAGTAATACCATGCGGAAATCTCCTTCCCATTTTTCTGGCATATTTTCTGTTTCCATATCAAAGCCTGTCCAATATCCAAGGAAACTAAACATTCTGCCCTCATTCCTATAAACAGTTGCTCCGTAACTATTTCCACTAGGTTCAATGTCAAACCAATCCTTGTCAGATTGTGAAAAGATAATCTTGTCTGTTTTTCCAAAAGTACTCCAATGGGTTACATCAATGGGATATTCTTCTAATTCGATAGGGCTATTATACCCCCCTTTCAATGTTAAAGTATAAGTGTATACTTTGCTTGCTTCCCACTGGTGGACTGAAGGTAGTTGATATACTCTCGTTTCTCCATCAACTGTAATGGTAATACTTACTCCTTCAGCGGTATCAATTGGAAGCAATATAGCTTCTACAATAATGGGATCTTTATCATCATTGACAGTAAAATTCCCACCTGCTTGGTAATCTCCCTTCTCACCGATCGGAATAATAGTATTAGCTACTGCATTAAATTTGGCCTGTTTATAAATACCATTCCAGATGACAGATTCTACTTTACCATTGCCTGTATAATTATTCTTCTTAAGTACAACTCTAACTAAAGCGAGCGTATGTTTCATGGTAACTTCTGCATCAGCATTAGAGGTTCCAACGATCGTATTTCCATTTAAAAAATCAATTTGATCTTCGATGTTAATAGGAATATTATCGTGTGTTTTAACAGTTATATCATAGGGAAAATAGCAATACATATTCTTCATTGTAGATGAGAGCAAAATGTTTTTCCCGTTCCAAGCAGTGCCATTATAAGTAAACTTACTGTTAATACAAGTATCATTATAGAATATGCCGATTCCATCTCCTGGTTTAAATCCTGTAACTACTCCTCTGGTAGCTGCCTCAGTCAAATTTTCTATTGTTGGCAGTAATGTTAATTTGATGCCGGTTTCTGTTGGTGGTTCTGGTGAGACAGGACTATCTGGCGATTCAGAACAAGAGAAGAACATGCTGGCCAGCATTCCAAAAAGTAATAGCTTTTTCATTTCAGGTTTCATTTTAGTATTTACAAAAACGCAATTGTTTATAATATAAATATTTTAGTTGTTTAGACTTTTATTTTTTTGTGATGGATATTTGGGGAAGGTAGGGTTGTGCCAACGTTTTGACACAACCTTCTTTGGTTTGATTTCAAGAAACTCCGAATTTCTCTTTGTCTCGTTCTACTCCCTCTTTGATATAATCATAGATCATATCTTGTTTATTTTTACCTGTATAGACTTTTAATAGACTTAGGTCTTGAAACATCTTTTTATCCATTCTAAAAGTAGTCGTGACATTACGTTCGGGTGCTACTTCTACATTTTCTGCGTCTGCCAGGTTCTTACCGACTGATTCAAGCTTACTTGTATCTACTTTTTTTCCCATAATTTATTTATTTAGTTAATTGAATGATTTCTTTCGTAAAGTCTTTATAGTTTTTGGCACCAGTTGACTCTGGTGCGTATTCGAATATTGTTTGTTGCATATTACTTGCTTCTGATAATGCAACATTCTTCCGGATTGTGCTATTAAAGATCTTGTTCTTGTTAACGTGTTTTGATAAAAGTTCCTCAATATCTCTTGTTTGACTTAGCCTGCTATCGTACAGAGTTTTTAGATAACCTAATATTTCTAGTTGGTTATTAATCTCTTTTTTTACGTCACTAAAGAAATTGGCAATTTCACTTGTTCCTAAAAAAGCGAATGGCTCAAGTTGTATAGGTATGATTAATTTGTCAGATGCTACTAAGGCATTAAGAGTTATCATACCTAAAGATGGAGGACAATCTATTAGTATGTAATCATATGCATGTTTTATAGGATCTAGTAACTTTTTGAGTTTACTTTCCCTACCTATACGTTGTAATAATAAAACAGCTTCTATATCTATGCTGCCGGCCGGACTATAATGTAGGTTTTCTATTTGATCATGTGCGTAGATCGGTATGTCTACTTTGCCGGCAAGTGCATCGAAGATATTGGACTCTGAATCATCATAACCCATGATGAAACTAGCATTTCTCTGTCGGTCGAGATCTATAAGTAGTACTCTTTTCCCTTCAATTGTCAATGCGTGTGCGACATTGACAGCGGTGGTGGTTTTTCCGACGCCACCTTTGTTATTTACGAATGTAATAATCATCTTTAAGGCTGTTATATTGTTAATATTGGCACAAATATAAATATAATATTTTATCAACGCAAACAAAATAGAATTTATTTTTTTTTAAAGATAAAATATTAATAGTTTTAAATATTGTAATGACGAATTGTATATTGGCTAGACAATTCACAGGCTTAAATCATCAAATGATTCGTTGGAAATTTGCTTTTTTTGTGCAAGTTCCTTTTGCATTTTACTGATGGCAACATCAAAAAAGAATGCTACCATGGGATAGGTAGAACGTTCATCCCTGCACACTTTTAGCACATTAATATATTTCTCACGATCTTTATTTTCAATAATGATGATTGGATGTCCTAACTTTACTAATATATAGTTGGACAGTAGGCGTCCTAAACGTCCATTTCCATCTCGAAAAGGATGTAAGAATATGAAGTGTCGGTGAAATTGAGCTGCAATTTCTATTGGATGAATTTTTTGCCTGGCAATAGCTCCTTCTGTCGCTTCTAGTAATTGAGGAATGCGTGAGATATTGATTTCATGGTCACCAAATATTGTGTCTCCTGCCCCCATATCGGTATCTGTATACTCACCAGGAATTGCACCTTTGTGCAGATAGCTAAGTGTATGCTCTGTTAATATACGGTGGGTTGTTTTTAATAACTCTTCTGTTAGTGGACTTTCTAATTGGGACATTAAAAATTCATATGCATTGAAATGATCCAGCATTTCAAAAGCATCTAATAGTCGCTTTCCCTGAGGGATCATGCCTAGGCCTTTTTCTTTGAGTGTTCTTGTTTCATCTACGGAAAAAGTATTTCCTTCTATTGCACAATTGTGGGCAGAAAACAGAATTTCATTATATTCTTTTAGATCCTGTAGCGTAAATCGGTCTATAATTCTCTTTTTGTACTCCTGCAAACAGGCTTCGTACAGTTCTATTTCTTTTTTGAACATCTTCTATTACTTTTATAAAAAATAAATATTGTATTTTTGAACACAAATATAATTATATTATTTCTGCAACGCAAACATCTATAAGCTTTTTTGTATGAAGTGTTGATATTAGAGGAAAGAATTACTAAAAAACTTGGCCAACATTGTGTACATTTGCAGACACATATCGTCTTAGGATTATCGACAAACAATAAAAGGATGAACATCGAAACTATATTGGCAGAATTGGAACTGAAATTGCAAAGTATAGGTTTTACTGAGGGATCTTCAGCTATGCTTCTACAGTTAAATATAGCGGGACAGAATTATATACATTCTTGTGGAAATCTGAATATGCTAAATGCTTCATCAGCTAGACTTATTGATGGACATAGATATATATTTGTAGAATTTATGTATAATGAAATCTCGAATGCATCCTTGTCAACTAATACTAAGACTCTTCATAGAGATACAGCGCGACTGCTAAAAGAATATAATGAGTCACTTGCAATAAGAGAGATAACAACGGAATGTCTGTATGATTTAGAGTTCTTTATGCAAGCAAAAGGATTTGCTGTTAATACTATTGCCCGGCATATGAAAGTCTTGAAGAAATATATAAATCTTGCGATAAAAAAAGGGCTACTATATCAATCCCCATTTATTGGATATACAATTAAGTCTCAGGAGACACATCGGGAAGCACTTTCGGAAAAGGAACTGAAATTGTTTGAAGAATACATTCCGGTGTGTCCTACCGACAAAGAAGTTCTATTGGCTTTCTTGTTTAGTTGTTACACAGGTTTAAGGTATTCTGATATTTGTTGCTTTAGTAAGAGAAATATCCAGGTGCTGAACAATAAAAAATGGATTATATTATGGATGAAGAAAACAGGAAATGAAGTTCGGATTCCACTCAGCACTGTGTTTAATGGTAAAGGCTTAGCTATAAGTAGGGAAATAAAACGTCCTAGGGGGCCATTATTTAAACTGAGAAATAATCAGCATGCTAATAGGGTCTTGAAGGCTATTGCTAAGGAGATTGGCATAAAGAGAAATGTAACGTTCCACACTGCGAGACATACTTTTGCGACTTTACTTTTATACCGTGGTGTCTCAATTACTACTGTGCAAAAACTATTAGGACATAGAAGTGTAAAAACAACTCAAATATATAGTGCAGTTACAGATTTGACGATTGAAAGAGAACTGCGGAAGAGTAACAAAGCAGCTCAAAAATGTTAGATAGCAAAACCGGGAAATAGCCCGGTTTTGCTGAAAGGATTTTAATTGTCTTCTCGACCAACATTAGATTCTATCACATAGTCATAGCTATCATCAGAATCTTTGTTCGCTTTAATTTGCCATTGAATACTAGTAATCCTAGAGCCTGTATCTATTCCTGGAAGATACTCAACTTTCCATTCTTTTTGACCGGCAACCAGTCTTAGAGTCTGACCACCAAGATCGTCATAGTAAGGATATACTTCAAAACGACCATCAACTTCCATTTCATAGTCGCCTTGAGATTCTATGTTAACATAAAGATCTTTGGTGGTTGTATAAGTAGATTTAAAAGTGAAGATTGCTCCGGCTAAGCGCCAGCCACTTAGATATCCGCTTATGTAATTTGTTGACTTTTGTTTTTTGAATTTCGCAGTTAATGTTCTGTTAGAACTAACCAGCTTTCTTCTGCTTCTAGTCTTATTTCGGTTCGTATAGACGCTCGTACCGTCTGTCTTTTACCTCCGGAAAAGCTCACAGATGCTTATTTATCGAAGAAGCGTGCTCAACTCTCTCGTTGCACCGGTCATAGTTCCTTCTCTGATCTTTATTGATGTCTTTTTAGTGATTATATATTTAGTTAATTGAAGTTTCGCTTCCCCCATGTTTTTTCATGGGGGTTGCTTCATTTACTTTCATTTATTATGGATAAATATCGTTTTTTATTTCTTCTCCTTTTTTCATTTTTCAGTTTAAAGGGTTTTAGTCAGTTTTATTCAGCTCGTACTAACCTTATCGGTCTTGGTACTGGTAATCTCAATGTTGAGTTTGGTATGACTTTGAATAAGAAGTTCTCTATTCATCTTCCTGTGCAGTATAATCCTTTTATTTATAATAAGAGTAAGAATACTAAGTTTCAGAATCTAACAGTAATGCCTAGTGGGCGTTATTGGTTTCGTGAAAGTTTCATGGATCAGTTTATTGGCTTTTCTTTAGTTGGCAGCCGTTTTCATATCGGTAATTTATTTGATAACTATCGTTATGATGGATATGGTTTTGGTGCGGGTGTTTCTTTTGGTTGGACCTACCCCATGGCTTCCCGTTGGAATTTTGAGTGGGAAGTTGGTGTTGCCGGCCTTTGGACTTCTTACGACAAGTCTGTATGTAAAGCTTGTGGTTATACTTATGGTCGTGAACATAAATGGTATCTGGTTCCCCACAAGGTTGCCGTGAATCTTATCTATCTTTTTTAATAAACTTGTTTTCAGATGAAATCATTCAGAAACTTAATATTGACTTATAGCAGACGTGAATATTATGCCAATCTCTGGCGTCTGATTTGTCATTCCAGTTTGTCGAATACATTTACTGGAACTTGGAATGCGCATTCCACATGCCAATATCGGGTTGTTGATGGTAAGTTTGGTCTGATAGTTCCTTTGTGTAAGATAGGTCAAGGTGACAAGAACTATCAGTTTATGGTAGAGCGTCTTCCTTCTGTACAGTATGGTGAATCTAATCTTTTCTTCCTTGAAAACTGTGAATGTTGGTATGCTGTTTTCCATTCAAACTCTTATTATGCTTTTTATATAGATCAGCTCTTTTCACTGTTGAAGCGTATGGGTATTTATGAAGATCTATTACAGCCCTATACTTCTCAATTGGATAAGATAACAAATAAACGCGAATGGCTGATGAAGTTCTTACATTTTCTGGGTGATGCCGGTTTTTTCATCGACTTTTCTTCCTCTTTTAAATATTGTAATTAATTCTTTTCTTATATGGATTCAATAATAACACTTTTTTTTTGGCATGATTTAAATCATACTATTGTATGTGGTGACCATAATCTGGGGCAGTTTAATTGGGCATTATTTGCTTATTATTCTATGCCGGATAGTTTTTCACTTGATGGGCGTTTCAGTTTCCAGCTTTCGGAGGAGATGTTCCAGAAAGCCAAAGAATGTCCTCTTTTGATTGTCAATGATCTTCCTACAATGGAAACAAATACTGATTTTGAGAAAGTTCTTGAAATATTATCATATAGGGTGGAACATCAGGGCAAAATACTTTTCGCCGGTAATCTTGAATACTTTCAATCATCGAAAGAGGCTATCATACAAAAGATTTATTCCTCTTCTTGCATCATAGACTTATCCCTTGGTGGAGCGACTGCAGAACAACGTGAGATGAAGCGGATCGACTTTACTCGGCCAATAACCATTGAAGGAGGAAAGGAAGAAATGACAGATTCTTGTTTCCTGTTGGAAAAGAATATGGAGGCTTTTTTCTCTCGCCAGGATATAAGTGGTTTTGTTGAGAATACTTGTAATCTACAATCACTATGTGATGATGAAGAAGGACATCCTTTGCTTACCGGTTTTTGTAATATATCTACTGCATTTGTTTTCTTTAGTTCCATACACGTGACTTTGTTGGAGGCACCTGTCGTTCAAAAGTTGACCTCTTTTTTGAAGAAGCTTTATTTAGAGCAGCCTTCGGCTACTGTATACTTTCACTTTCCTTTAAAAAAATGAATGCAATGACAAAAAAGGACTGTACTATACACTGCTCTATCTATAACAGTGAGCTAAATGTTGAATCTTGGATGGTGAGTGAGATATGGAAAACAGTGCTTTCCATACCTGATTTTAAGGCTGGCTTTATAAGGTCAATCTCTGATATGCAGACTGTACTTTCCGAAGTGGATGTTATATTCTATTTGGATTTTGAGAAGAATACAGTTGAGAAAGTTGTGTTGGCGTCAGAACCCTTTTCTGAGGCTCCAGAATTATCTGAGAAAGTATTATTTATCTATAATAAAGAGATAGCATTACCTTATTGGAGTGAGTGGAAAAGAACTATTAAGAAGCTTGTTTATATCAATTCTCTGTATTCCTCTCTTCCAATTGTAATTCTAATTATTCTTATTAGCTGGTGTATGTATGGAAAACTGTTTCCAAAATCTCTTGTACGGAGTGCTGTCTGTTTTAGCCCTTCAATTTATAATAATTAAATGGAGTATTCTGAGCTGTGCTTCTCTGAGTGACAATTTTGTTTTGAGAACTGTGTTTAGTGGTAAAAGACTTTTTTTGAATAGAAGAGAGGACCCTCAGAATTTCACAGATAAAATAATGTAACTTTCCAATGAGTATAAGAAGTAAATCCATATTTTTAGCTACCATTTCCATATTGGTTTTTAGTTGTACCTCTCCTTTGGTTTCTGTTCTCGAGAAGGAAAATGAACGAGTAAAGTTGAGTCAAGTCTCTCGTAAAGAAACAAACGCGAGGCGGATGGATACCTCTCGTGTGTACAGTGCCGAAACTGAAAAAATGCTTAAGGAAAAGTATACGACTTATGATAAGGATGAAGTGACAGGTGAGAATATAATGAATATATCACTTGCTGATGTTACTATAGTTGCAAAAAGTAGAAATATTCCTGAGCGTGCCGGTAAGATCAGTCTTGATTTTAAGGTAGAAGTGCCTGCCAGCTTAATTAATAATAAGTGGCAAATTCGGTTAACACCTTATGCGGACAAGAATGGGCGCATAATAGAGTTTGATAAGATATTACTTTCTGGTGCCCAGTTCATAAAGCAGCAGACTAAGGGGTATCAGATGTATCAGAACTTTATAAATTCAATAATACCAGATAGTGCTTATATGCAGTATCTCTTTGACTCCAAAGGATATCAGAAGGCCCTTCTTGATATTGAAGAACAGTTTTATTATTCCTGGCAGAAAGACTTGTTGTCTCAACAGCGTTTTGTCGATTGGCGAAGTATCCGGAATAAACGGCATTTGTTGTTTAATGGACTGATGGAACGTAACCGTGCAACGGTAAATCCTAAGAGCTGGAAGGCTGTACTGCCGGCTTATTGGCTTGAACGTGATTTATCGGGAGCACCAGGTAAATGGAATAATTATCTTTCACCGGAGTATAATCTCATGCAGAAGACTATTACTTCTGAGGATTCAATTGAGATTTCCAAACGTTTCTTCGACTATAAAAAGATGATGGAGAACGAGCGTAAGAAAGCTCTTATAGATGATAAATATAAAGAGTATATCCGCTTCCCCAGAGAAAGTTGCAAGCTAGATACTGTAATACAGGTTGGAGATAAATTCGAGTATTATTATTCCCAAAAAATTGATGCTGATGAAGCGATTAAGAAGATCAATGTGATGATTAATGGTGAGGTGATTGCACTGGACGAGAGTCGGTATAAACTTCCGCAAACCGATACCTTGACTTACTATATTTCCAGCATGGTCCAACTCTTAGACCGCTCTCCTAAATATAAACGAATTATTGTTTCGCGGCATGCCCAAGCTAATGTGACAGCTTACATAACTTATGGTGTTGGATCTACCAAGTTCATAGAATCAATAGGGAAAAATAAAGCAGAGATAGATCGTGTATTGGAGACTTTACACTCTCTGACTTATAGCGGTGAGTTGGTTCTTGATAGTGTGAACATGATTGCTACTGCATCACCGGAAGGAGATAACCTCGCAAATAAAAAATTGTCCGGACTCAGAGCTGATGAGTTGAAACAGTATTTAATGAAGCGTACTGATGATACGGAAAGCTTGTCTTTATTTAAACCTTATGCTCTTGGAGAAGATTGGGATAAGCTAATTGAACTAATTCGTAATGATGCCAACATCCGTTATCGTTCAGATATATTGTCTGCTATCTCTTCAACGAAGCATAATGATCAGAAAGAAAGTTTAATGAGAAAATTTCCTGATTATCCTTATATTAGGAAAGAGCTATATCCCCAGTTACGTGCTGTAAACTTTAAGTTTCATCTTCATCGTAAGGAGATGATAAAAGATACTATCCATACTAGTGTGATAGACACGGCTTATATGGACGCTATAAAACTCTTGGAGAATAGGAAGTATAGTGCAGCTCTAGCTACATTGGATGAATATAGGGATTATAATACCGGGGTTTGTCTAATGAGCCTTGGCTATGATCAACGTGCCATTGAGGTTTTACAGGCCCTTCCACAGAATGATAACACATATTACCTTTTAGCTATTCTTTATGTCCGTGAGAAACGCATAAAAGAGGCTGTTGAAGCTTTTGAGAAGGCTTGTCAGCTTGAACCTAGCAAATGGTATCGGGGGCAACTTGATCCAGAAATCAATCAAATAATAACAGATTTTAAATTAAATTTTGAACAATGAAAGTAAAAACTATCATGTTAGCTTCATGTTTGCTACTGCTACTGGGAGCCTGTAATATGTTCCAGGAAGATTGTGGTATGAAAGGCTATTTGAGGGCTTATGTTTCTGATAATGTAGCTCCTCCAACAACGGAGGATATACAGGTTCGGTATTACGATTACTATTCAGGAGCAGAGTATACAGAGAAGCTTGGAGAACCTGACTATTTTGAGGTCAATAATCAGTTTCTAAGCCGAATTGCTACCGGTGAGTATAAGTTTCTGGCCTATAGTTTATTTAATAACAAGGTAAGAAATGCGGAGGAGCTTTCTGCTATTGAAATCTATGCCGATACGGTAAATTCTGTAAAATATGGTATCCCCATAATAGCTAATGCCCAGAAGTTGGTGTATACTGATTCCAGCGAAGGAAGTATTCTTCCGGAAGATACTCTTAAAAGGGTGTTTAATTTACGTCCTCTGGTCCAGAAGATTGTCATCAACATCACTCTGAAAGGATTATCACAAACACATCAGATCACCTCTCTTGAAGCCATGTTATCCGGGGTTATTACAGGGCGTAAAATATATACTAATCAGCCCATAGCAGATTATGCGGGGCTTGTATTCCCTTTCTCTCCGACTGAGGTTGATAATCGGTTTACCTCTAGTGCTTTCGTTTTCGGGGTTTCTAACGCTATTCCTAATACACTGAAAATTGAATGTTTGGGCGAGACTTTTAAACAGTACTCTCAGGTCGATCTGTCTTCTGTACTTAAAGACTTTACTGTTGATGGTATGGTGATCGATTTGGTCGTTGAGATTGGTGAAAACATGCTATTTGACAATATCTATATTGAAAAATGGCAGGATATGGAACAGAATGATATAAACTTTAATAAATAACAAATTATGAATATGAAAAAATTATCTACCGCATTTTTATGCTTATTTACCGTTTTTGTTTCTTCTTGTACATCTAACGAAGAGGTTAATGGCCTTCCTGGTTTGTCCATTAACGCTTATATTGGAGGTCCTCAAAGCCGGGCTGAGAAAGTGGACTGGGAAGAGAATGATGCTATTGGAGTTTTTGTTTGTGATGGCACTATTGATAAACCTTACCTTGGAAATGTGGACCGCTATACCAATGTGGCCTTCCGTCATAATGGAAAAGGCTTTATTGCCCAAAACATCTATTTAGATGAGAACTTGGCAGAAGTTTTTGCCTACTATCCTTATTCCGGTACCAACAATAATGGAATGGCTGTGCCTGTCGAGTCAAACACTCAGACTGACTATTTGTATGGGCATGCAGAAACCCCGGCTTCTATTACACAGAAAAATGTAAATATAGAGATGAAGCATGCGCTTAGTCAGGTAGTCTTTAAGATCCGGAAATCGGCAAGTTATAATGAAGGGCCAGGATTAATAACTGCACTGAAAATTGAGAATAATGATGCTGAAAATGTGTTTAAAACAACAGGAACTATTGATTTAAGTACGGGACAAATCACTGGAACTTCTACCGATGGTGTATTGGCTCTGATGCCCGGTAAGCAGTTATTACTAACGGATGCATACCAGGCAGTGAGCAGTATTTGTTTGCCAGTGAGTGCTACTGTTGGAAAGAACATAAGAGCGGTTTTTACAATTGATGATCGCCAATTTCGCTATGAATTTCCTGTTGGTACAACTTGGAAACCGGCTTTCAGGAATATTTATACTCTTACCGTTGAAAATAGTGGTTTGGAGGTCGGTGGCGGCGGTACAGGCGATGGTGATGGTGGCAACGACGACGGTATAACTATTGAACCGTGGGGGGCCAATTCAGATAGTGACATTTCTTTAGTGCCAATCCTTTAAGAAGACTTATGAGATATTTTATACTAACAATGCTTAGTGTTCTTCTTCTCTCGTGCAATAGAGATGAGGAAGATGCCAAACAAGGTCCTAAAGAAGTAATATTCTACCAAGAACAGACCCAGACGAGAGCGAATGAAGTTCTTGATTTTGAAGATGGGGATGCAATCGGTATCTATGTATTGGATAAATCTTCTAACGCTACGCTACAGCCTGTTGGGAACTATGCGGACAATAAGAAATATGTCTTTAATAGTACCAAAAAAGCTTTTGTCGCTGCGGATTTAGATAATCTGATATTTAACTCCCCTGATAAGAAGCTGGAGTTTTATGTGTATTATCCTTGGTACAATCAAATTACTGATGCTACTGCTTTATTGCACGTGGTTAAGGGGACCGGGCGAGAGGATGATTTTTTGTATGCCGTAAATAGTGATATGGATGGGGCTCAATACATTCCCCTTTCTTTTAGGCATTTACTTTCAAAGGTTAATGTGAAATATACCGCAACGGAGAATAGAGAAAACGCTCAAATATCGGTCCATACCTATACGGACACGAAGATAAATCTTGCTATGGGGGAGGTTACAACGATATCCAATAAACGGGTGGATCTTCCTCTTGAGAAAGTTTCTCTTCCTGACCAGCTCTGCTTTAAAGGGGTAGTAGTGCCACAAACTTGGAAAGCGGATGAAAAGTTTAGTACATTGACTTATACTGGTGGTACCTCTCATCCATTTTCTTTTGCAGAAGAAAGAACCTTTGCTTCAGGAGAAGAAAATGAAGTTTATTTTATGCCTAAAATGCCGGCTTATGATTTTACTGTAAGTCCGACTACATTATCTGTGCCTGCATTGGATAAGTCTGCCCATCCGTTTGTGGTCACCTCTCAAAAGAGTGACGCTATAAATGGAGTGAAATTACCTAATACAACAGTGGATATAGCCTATGATTTGACAAATAAGCCTGATTGGGTAACGGTTACGAATGGGAATATTATTTTCTCAGAGAATCGTGTAACCACCCCTCGTACTGGTACAATTACATTTACGCAAGTAGAGTCTAACCTAACAACTGCTATTGATATTCAGCAGGCTGCGGGTGTAATTTCCAATAATTATACGTTTGCTCTGAATGATGGCTCTGTAACGGCATCATGGACCGGTGTTGCAGCTAAAGGGGCCGCTAACACTTATACTATTGTTTCCATTAAAGATATTATAGTGAACGGGGTTAAGGATAAGAGTGAGAATATGTCCTATACTGCTTCAAGCAATGCTAACTGGATTACGGTGAGTGGATCTACCATTTCTGTATCGGAGAATCGTATTGCATCTGCTCGTGCAGGTACTGTTACTTTTACTCAGGCGGAGTCTGGCAAAAAGATCACTGTAACGGTTCAGCAGCTTGCGGGTGTAATTACTAATAATTATAAATTCACTCTGAATGATGGGGCCACTTCAGCTTCGTGGGCAGGTATTGGTGCGGCCAGTACTTCTAAGAACTTTGCTATTATATCTAATAAGGATATTATAATTAATGGTACCAAAGATAAAACGGAGAACGTTAACTATACTGGTGCTAGTAGTGCCGGTTGGATTACGGTGAGTGGATCTACCATTTCTGTATCGGAAAATCGTGGAGCTGCTCGTTCGGGTACGGTTACATTTACTCAGGCAGAATCCGGCAAGAAGATTACGGTGACTGTCCAACAGGTTGCAGGCGTTGTAAGCTATAATTATAAGTTTACGTTGAATGATGGCTCTACAAGTGCTTCTTGGAGTGGTATCTCTGCAAATGGTTCTTCTAAAGGCTATTCAATCGTTTCTAATAAAGATGTCCTGATCAATGGTACAAAAGATCGTACAGAGAATGTAAGCTATAGTGCTTCAAGCAGTGCCGGTTGGATTACGGTCAGTGGATCTACCATTTCTGTATCGGAGAATCGTGGAGGGGCCCGTTCGGGTACGGTTACGTTTACTCAGGCAGAATCCGGTAAAAAGATCACTGTAATTGTTCAACAGGTTGCAGGTGTTGTGAGCTATAATTATAAGTTCACATTGAATGACGGTTCTGCAAGTGCTTCGTGGAGTGGTGTTTCCGCAAGTGGTTCTTCCAAAGGTTATTCAATCGTTTCTAATAAAGATGTCTTGATCAATGGTACAAAGGATCGTACTGAGAACGTAAGTTATAGTGCTTCAAGCAGTGCCGGTTGGATTACGGTCAGTGGATATACTATTTCCGTTTCGGAGAATCGTGGTGCAGCTCGTTCGGGTACTGTCACCTTTACTCAGGCAGAATCCGGTAAGAAAATTACGGTGACCGTTCAACAATCAGCAGGCGTGATAAGCAGTAACTACACCTTCTCTTTGAGTGATGGTTCTACAAGTGCCTCGTGGACCAGTATTTCTTCTTCCGGTGATTCTAAGAGTTACTCTATAAATTCTAGTAAAGATATTCTTATCAATGGTGTTAAGGATCGTACGGAAAGCGTAGGTTATAGTGCATCAAGCAATGTGTCATGGATTACAATAAGTGGATCTACAGTTACCGTTCAGGAGAATATGAGTACTACGCCTAGAGGGGGTGTGGTGACTTTTACTCAGAATGAATCAGGTAAAACAATAAAAATAACATTACTGCAACTCAAGAAAAGTTCAGTAGATATCGAATAAAAAGATGAATAAAATAGTAAATGTTTTTTTATTTTCCCTATGTTACTTTTTTGTATCTTGTGGGAATAGTGATGAACTGATGGCAGGGTCTTCTGCTATGCACATAGCTTCTTGCTATGTAGTTAATAACAATACCCTTTCGGAGAATTTATCTTCTCCGATCGGGTTATATATAACTACGGTTGATAATAAACCTTATGGAGATTCTTATAGGAATTATGCAAGCCTTGTCCATGGAAATTGGATGATGAATACTCCTGTATATGTAGAGAGTAGGGGATTAGTCTATTCCTACTATCCCTATTCAGAATCGGACACTTCTCCTATTGTGTCTTTGGATTTGGCAAATCAGGTGGATCTTCTTTACGTGAAGAAGCCTATTGAGGTTAGTTCTGGATCGGCTTCATTGTCTATACAATTGTCCCATGCACTTAGCCAGATTGTAGTTTCTGTGGAAGGAGAAGAAATATCTTCTTTGTCATTAACTTCTTCACCCGTGAAGGGAAGTTTTAATATTTGTACCGGTGCATTCGAAGACTTATCCATGGGTGAAATAACCTCTTATTCGAATGAGATGCTAATAGTCCCCCACTTGTGTAACCAGGCTGATTTAAGAATCAGTTTGAAAGGAGGGCGGGAGTATACTTATGCAATATCCAATATGGATTATGTGCAAGGAGAGAGCTATACCTATAAGTTTAAACTAAATGAGGACCGTGAACAGCTACAAATCACTTCGGTGGGTGTTGAGGATTGGGTTCCAGGTTCTATTCATGAAGATTATTTAAGATAGTAAGATATGAAAAAATTTATATTAGTAGGAGCATTCAGTTGCTTGACAAATTTGAGCTTATTTGCTCAAGGTCTTCAGTCGCGTACAGAAATTAATTCAATGCTAAACTCTTGGTTGGTTCCTGTCTTGGGATTAGGACTATTTATAGGATTTGCAGGGCTTGTTTGGCATAATATCGATGGTATACGTGGTAAGAATGGAGCATCCAAACAAGATGCTTGGACCGCTGTTGGTGAAGGAATGATCTTTGTTATCCTTGGGATAGCTGCGATTGGGTATGTTGCTAATAAAGTTGCCACGATGAACTTTAGTATTTAATAGTACCATGGAGCGATGTAAAGTATATAAAGGTTTGGATTCACCATGTAGAATCAAAGGACTTCTGACCCGTTTCTTTTATGTAATGTTTATCATGCGTATCATGAGTGTAGGAGCATTTATCATGTTTCTTATTGAGCTTATGGAGACAGGAGATATGGGCTCTTTTGTAATAAGTGTAGCTATTTTAGTGGGAATCTTGGCCGTGTGCCAACGGATTTTCTATCGTCGTTCCAATATTCCCAAGGTTAAAATGAATAAAGCTATTTATACGATAACCAATAGAGAACTATATAAGGTAATCAATAACAAAAAAAAGGCGCTCAATGGATAACTCTTTTTTTTACCCTATACATGATATAATCTTGGATACTTCCGGCCGTGGGGTGATTGTCGGAAAAAATGGTAGCTTGACTTATGTGGTCAAGCTCCATTTACCGGAAGTTTATTCGTTATATAAGACTGAACTTGAGGTGAGGCATTCTGCATTTACGACAGCGTTTTCAAAAATGCCGGATAATAGCTATGTACATAAGCAAGATGTTTTTCTGGCAAGAGAGTATCAAGCTTCCGATGCGGCTACTTCATATTTGGGAAAGGCGGATCAGGAACATTTTGCAGGGCGGAAATACTTTTCTCATACTTGTATGATCGGATTTACTCTAGCAAATTTGAATTCTCTTTCTGCTGCTTATGAAAAGAATATTTTCTCTTTCAAGGAAAATTTACGCAAAGAAGACTGCGATAGATTGGAGGATTTTCTCACTTCTGTCGAATTTGCAATTAATCACATTTCTTCTTTGCGTAATACCCGTGTTTCCTTTTTATCAGCGAGTGAATTACAGGAGTACTTGTTTGCTTCTGCTAATTTTTATGAAACAAAAGGTGTTAAGGATATAAACTTTGCAGATGAGATAATAGCAGGGAAAACTAGAGCAAGGGTATTCTCCATAACGGATTCGGAATATTTGCCTGATGAATGTCCGGTTTATGAAAAGGACTATACAGTGTCTCAGGAACAGTCTGAACTATATATGTCTTTTGCAGAAAACTTAGGCGGTATCCATCTGTATCATGACCATGTCTATAATCAGATCTTTTATTTTTATTCAGATAAAAAACTGAAGGATTCATTACGGAAGACTCTTGAAACACATATCCAAAATCGGGGATGGGATAAAGTCAACTTTCCTGCGAAAATAGAGAAAATGGAGGAATTGGTAAAGAATATCAAGGATCATAATGAGGTCTTGTGTTATGCACATTTTTCAATTTTGATTTGGGACAATGATGCAAGGGTTCTGGATAAGGTCGAAAAGCAGCTTCGTTCTGCATTTGATATACACTCAATAAACTATTATATTCCTTCATTTGGAAATTTGGCAAATATTTACGGAGGAGGAATATTGGGTTGTACCGCTTCGTTGGAACGTTGTTATATGTTCCAGACATCTTTATCGCTGGCTGTCACATTTTTATCTCATTATACGATCTTTAGGGATGATCCTGAAGGTTTGTTATTCAATGATCGGCTTTATCAGATTCCTTTGCGAAAAGATATTTGGGATGCAAAAAGTAAACGTATAAAAGCACGTAATGCGATTGTGATAGCACCTACGGGAGCCGGTAAGTCTTTTACGACTAATAATATTGTGCAACAGCTTCTTGACCAAGAATATACTATTGTTGCCGTTGAGTTTGGAAACAGTTTCAAACAACTGTGTTACCTGTATCCTGAAATATCTATTCATGTAGAATATGATGAAAAACAACCATTGGGTATTAATGCATTTGATTTAGATGATCAGCCAGTATCACCGGAGAAAATTGAAACATTGGTATCTCTTTGTCTCAGGTTGTGGCGCCAAACATCCGTTGATGTAAACCAAACAGTCGCTTTGCGAAAGTTTATAACTCAATATTATGGGACTGAGGCAGAAGGGCACTCTTTTCAAGGGTTTTACAAATTCTTAAAGAATAATTTCACGGAACTTTGTAAAGAGAATGAGGTTAATCCCGATTTCTTTAAAATGGATTCGTTTCTACATGTTTGCAGTGAATTTATGCCAGGTGGAGCTTATGCGAATCTTTGTGAAAGCGTAGGAGTGGCCAGTCATTTAAGCGAAAAGCGTTTTATTCATTTTGAATTGACCAAGGTCAAGAGTTCCCCTTTTGTATCATCTGTGGTAATGAGTCTGTTGTTTGATGTAATCAATAATAAAATACTGTCTGATCCTTCTAAAAAAGGATATATCATTTTTGATGAGTATGCTGAAACGGCTCAAATGAAATCCCTAAATCCACTTGATATCAATATCCATCAGGCTGTGGCCACTTTCTATCAAAAGATACGAAAAGAAAACGGTGCTGTAATGACTATCATACAGTCACCTGTACAATTGCCCGATAACGAGTTTACGAAAGGGATTATTAGTAATACCCAATTATTGTATGTTCTGGAAGGTACTGATGTTGTATATGACGCTGTTGTAGATACATTTAAAATAAAGAATGAATCACAGGTAAATCAAATGAAGTCTATTCAGAATAATTACAGTTGTAGCCGTCCCTATTCCGAATGTTGGATAAGGTTTGGGCAGAATTATGCTATAACCGTACGGATAGAGGCATCTCAACGTAAATATTTGGCTTTTCAAACACAGGGTGAGATTAGAGCTGCATTGGATAAGCAGTACGCCTCTAATGGACATGATATGAAATTAGCTATTGAAGAATATATTAAAAACTTGAAATCATGAAGAAGTATATTTTTTCCCTATTGTTTTTCCTTGTTTGTATGTCTCATTTACAGGCTCAGATACCTGTAACAGATGTTGCTGTTAATACAAACATGACTCTGAATCAAATAGAGAATGCTGCGACCCTTGGTAGTCAGCTTGCTGAACTTACCTCACAAAGTCAGGTTCTATTTACGACCTTAAAATATGTTCAGGAGGTTTCATCTGCCGTTCGTGATGTAGCATATGCTAAAGATCTTATAGAACGTCAACAATATATTTTAAACCGTTGTAAACGTTTGGCAAAGGATGGGGAGAAACTGAGTGCTAATAAAATGAGATCTCTTTCAAACTGCCTGTCAAGTTTATTAACGACTAACTCTTCTTTGGTGTCTCTGTTGAACTCTTCATTGACTACCCGTTTTAAAATGAATGATTCAGAGAGACTACAATCATTGATGGGAGTAAAAGAGGAGCAGTTGAAGATTGTAGAAAATTTGAATAAAGTTGATCTAATTCTTTCTACTTCGCAATCAACAAAAGAACTTATTGAATTAAAATTTTTGAAATAATGGGGACCATAAAAGCTATTGAGGACGCTTATACTCAAACGAAAGGTTATATTGTTTATGATTCTTTTCAGACAATAATGATTGCTCTGGTTCTCTTTCTCCTTTTTACAAAGCTATGGGAAGAGTATCAGAAAAACATTGGATCTGGTAAGAGGTTTGATATTGCTGCTTATTGGGGGCAAATGAGAATTTATGTATTGGCATGTTTTATTGCATCTTCTTCGGGATTGGTTTTTAGCTTGACGGAATCCGTGTGTGCGGATTTGCAGGATGCTTTGGTTACTGGAATTAATGGTGATTCTTCTGAAGCTGTTAACTCTTTAACTCAGTTGGTAAACAAGCAAGAGGAACGGGTGAGTAGTCAGATGATTTTAGGTATATCGTTTGATGAAATTGGACCTTTGTCTTTTATTTATAAGGCTCTCTCCGGTTTATTATTAGGACTTGGTATTTTTTTATTTAAATATACATATACTTTTTTTATTTTAGGTCGTTATATGTATTTAATGATGCTTGAGTTAGTAGCTCCCATTGCGATAGTTCTGATCATACATGATAGTACTCGTAGTTATTTTTATTCATGGTTGAAGAATATGATTATATGCTATCTGTTGATTCCCCTCTTTTTATTGGCCGACAAGTTTTCTAACGAGGTTGCTTTAGCCTTGGTGTCCGGACAAGAGATGGCCGGTTCAGTTAGCGTAGTTGTTATTGTCTTAGTCGCTGTCTGGATTAAGTTTAAGTTATTTTCTGTTGTGCGCTCTAAGAGTAGCCAATTATTTTGATTGCTATGAAGTTTAAATTAAAAGATAAAGCACTAGCTCATCTCACTGTTCTGAGGAAAGGTACCATCGATTTTTATCTCTCCATTTTGCAGAATTTATATAGTGCTTTTCAAGTTGGGAATATCCCTATAAGAGTGAGATTGCTTCTAGGGGGCTTGGCCTTGTTGATCAGTTTTTTAATAACATTGTTGAAACATACTATAAATTAGTGTATTATGGAATTAAATAGAGAGGAGTTTTTGAAAGGATTTACGGTTTATACCGATGGCAAGAAGAAACAGGCACTTTACTTGAAGCTGTTTTTTTTGTCTTTAACTTTTATAGTATTGGCTGTTCTGTATTATGCCTATTCTATTGTTGATACAGCAATGGATAAAGTTATTGTGGTTAATACTGGAGGAGAGATGTTGCCTGTGGAATCTTCGGAGCAGGAGACTTTGTATCGAGAGCTTTTGAAAACACATTGTTATTCGGTGAGTTACTACGTAAACAGTTTTGATGTGAATAATATCCGTTCAAATCAGGCCCGTGCCGCATTTCTTGTCAATCAAACAGATCTTAATTCCATCTTTGGTAAGTATCAGTATGATAAATCTTATTCTGACGCAATAAATAAAGGAGTTGTTTATCGGTGCTATTTTGATAAGTTGGAGCAGTTAGAAGTGATTGGAAACGGTAGTGAATATCAAGTTGTTTTCAGTTCTACATTAAGTATTACTGATAACCAATCAGTTCTGCGTTTTAAGGTTTTGTCTACTGGAAAAGCAATTAGAGTAAAGCCTCGTTACCCAGAGAATCCAACAGGCTTTTATTTTACGAGTTATACTCAAGAGTATTATCCAATAAATGAGGAATAACCCCATGATGAATAGTAAAAAAAGATTTTATTTTATGGCCGCAGCATTATTTGTGGCCGGAGTTTTGATATTACTGACTATTATGGACTCCCCTGCTCCCGATATGAAGAAACAAGAAGTGGTGTTGCGGGCCGATACCAAAGATATTACTATAGATGATATGATGAAGAATCTGGATGGCAAGAAGATTTCTTCAACCTCAGAGCAACTGCCACTGCGTGAAAACGTTTCTCAGGAATACTCGGATGTATATGTTGATGACCCTGAAAAGATAGCTAAAGTACAAGAGTTGATTCGCGCAAATGAAGTAGGCATATCTTCGGGTATAGAGGATATGGAGCGTGAACGCTCCGGAAAAGGGACTGCTGATAGGGTTACGGAGAAAATGTCTGTGCGTTCCGAGGAGGTAAGAACTACTGTTCCGTTAACTCAGAGTGATACTTCCAAGGAGCAAGAAGCAGATGGCATAGAGAAGGATACAATTGAGCGAAAATCGCTCATTCCGGAAAAGCCTTCACCTTTCAATAGCATATCTTTAGTTCATTCTAAGCATAAGAATGTAATTAAAGCTTATGTTTACTCGGAACAAACTGTAGAAGAGGGAAATACTCTTGAACTCCGTTTAGGTGAAGAAGCCGTTAGTGATAATGGTATCCTGATTCCTAAAAACTCACCTGTCTTTGGTGAAGTGACAAGAGTCGATGGTAAACGTGTGATTGTCAAGATAGATAATATCAATTACCAGGATAATATTTTGCCATTTAAAAAGGTCGTTTATTCTAAAGACGCTTTACCTGGAATTTATGTTCCGGATAATCCAAAAGCAGAAGTTACCAAAGATGTTTTGGGAGGTGCTTTAGATGGCCTTCCTAGTAATGTGCCCGGTTTGGAGGCGGCATCCAGAGTTGCCGGAGTGGTTGCGACTACAGCTGCCGCTGCAGGAAAGCAAGCTATGTCCAAGAATGTAAGAAAGGTACGGGTAACTATTAAAACTAATTATGAAATTTTTTTAAGACCAGAACAAAAATAAAAACATGCCATGAAAAGAATCGTAATTTCATTAATGACTATCTTGATAGTCTCTGGTTTGAGATCACAGACTATTCAAGAAATTCGTTCGTCATCATTCTCTGTTTCTGCATATAAGACATTTCACCTGATTTTTACCAATGAAGTAAAGTATTTTTCCATTGGTGATGAAAATGTTGCCGGTGAGAAGATAGAGGCATATCCGAACGCAATACGTCTAAAATCGACAGTGCCTACATTTGAAGGAATAACAAATATGAGTGTTGTCACAGCTGATGGGCAATATTACAGTTACAATATTTCTTTTACTAAAGACTTATTAGAAAGTTATCTAATAGTAGGGAAAGAATATCAGAGACCTCCTAGGATATCAGTCAGTGACAGCCAGCAAACACATTTGATTTTTCCCGAAAAGATTATTTATGTTGATTATGGAACCACGGATGTTGAAGTGGTAAAAGCTTCCGGAGTAGATAATATTGTAGCAGTACGTGCTGCAGGAAACTTTACTCATTCTACCAATATTAGTGTTGTTACGGCTTCTGAGAAATTTTATACTTTTGATTTATCCTATTCGTCACAGCCAAGTCATGTATCATTCGTTGTAGATCCAGGTGCTAATGCAGCTAGTCGAAGAGTGGCGCTTCTTGATAATAAGGAATTGAACAGTGTGCAACGTGAAAATCTCAGGAAGGAGATCAATTCCCGTATACAGTCTTTGCCTAAGCTTTACAAGGACTATGCAGGGATGCGTTTTACCATTACGAATATTTTTATTGATAAGGATATCCTGTTCTTTAAATTTCGCCTAACGAATTACAGTAATATTGATTATGTACCAGATTTTGTGCGTTTTTATATCCAGGATGCTAAGAAACGCAAGAAAACGGCAATCCAGCAGATAGATCAGAAACCTTTGTTTTTCTTTGATCTTCCAGAAAGGATTCCTGCCCATGATAGTAAGACATTTACGGTAGCTCTTAATAAATTTACAATACCAGATAAGAAAGTTTTGATAATTGAAGTACAAGAATTAGGAGGGGGACGTCATTTTAAGTACAAACTTAAAAATGCACCTATCATCAGTGCAGAGATTCTGAATCCAGGGACACGTGAAAACAGAGTAGTACCTAAACAAATATTTTATTGATATGCTGAAGGCATGGTCCTTAGTTTTGTGTGTAATGGCTTCTCTTCCCTATTCTTTATTGGAGGAGTTGGCCATAAAATCCAAATCGCTTTATCCTGTGATGGAAGTCGTGGATTTATATCATAGAGCGAATATGTTAGATAAGATACCTTTGCACTGCCCTATTAAAGATAAAAGACGTATTTCGTCTGGATATGGTCGTCGGAAGGACCCATTTACAGGAAAATATAAATTTCATTCAGGAATAGATTATGCTTGTGATTTGGCGACAACTGTACACGCTGCTGCTAGTGGGGAGATCATTTTCGCAGGTTATCGAGGAGGATACGGTAAGTGCATTGAGGTTAAGCATAAATACGGATTTACTACAATCTATGGTCATTTATCAGAGTATTATATAAAAAGAGGAATGTATGTGAGAATGGGACAGATTATTGGCTTTGTTGGCACAACTGGTCGTAGTACTGGTTATCATCTTCATTATGAAGTGAGGAAAAATAATAGAGTGATTGAACCTTTATTTGTTAGTTATGGAGCAAAACGATAGATTGTACGAAGAGAGAGATAATTTTATGTTGAGTTGTATTGTTGATTATGGATTTATGGCTATGCCTCAGGATTATGTATTTCTGAAGAAATACTCGTTATTGAATATCTATTTTCAGATAATAGCTAATTCGACAGCGGGCAGAGCAATTCAACACTTAGAAGAAGCGGCAAAGTCACAAGCCTCACTTCAGATCAATACGACTTGTAATTTTAATGTGCTGCATCAATTTTATGTAGAAAATGGCCGAAAAGCAACTCAAACCTTATTTGGTTCTAACAAGATATATTGGAAACGTTTTCTGAAGACACTAAAGAAGACAGCAGATGAAAACACTAGATAAAATCCATAAAATAATCCAATTGCATAGGTTAATACAATCAGGGAGAACAGGGTCCTCTAAGAAACTTTCTGTTTGCCTGAATTTGTCTCAGCGCACTGTGCAACTATATTTGGATGAACTGAGGGATTTAGGTGCAGAGATTTCATACGATCAAATAGGATGTACTTATTACTATAAAAATCGATTTGATATAGAATTTCACGTATCCATTGTAGTAGAAGAAAAAAATAAATAAAAACGAAAGGTTTTTTCGCCTATTTACTTTTATATTTGTAAATCATTATAATAATTAATTAATTATGAAAAAGTTATTTTTATTCTATGTGTTATTTGCACTGGTTTTTGTTACGGGATGTAGCAGAGACGAATTTGAGCAGGAAATAGTTAAGCCTGTTATTCCTGAAGGTAAAGCTAATATTACTATTGCAGGAGATGGTATGGTTGGCACTAGAAGTTCAAACGGAAAGGTTGAATTTACAGGTGGCTATGCCACCGGAGCAGGGTTATATGATGGAAAAGCTACTGCTACGGTTTCTGCAGTGCCCTACTCTGGTTATCAACTGGTTAGTTTTACAGGAGGACCTGTTGGTGGAAATACAAATCAATTTTCAGGATCTGATAAATATAGTTTTGGTGTTGAATCACAAGACTGGAAGTTTAATGTATCCTTTAAAAAAGAGTATTCAATCACCCTTATAGCAGAAAGCGGAGGACAAGTCACTGGAGGTGGTGTAAAGGTTGAGGGCGATGTGTGTACAGTTACAGCCAGTCCTTTCATGGGAAATCAATTCGATGGATGGTACGAGGGAGGTAGTCTTGTGAGTTCATCTGACAGATATTCATTCACGGTTAGTTCTAACAGAACAATCCGATCCTGATTTTTCTATTTTTTCAAATCCCATAAGCGTTGTTTATATTTAACGTTTTTAACCTAATTGTGATGTTGAAATATTTACTTTTGCAAATATAAATATAAAGTTTGAAACTCTAAAAAAAACTTCAATTGATTATGATTTATTAACGAAGAAAAAAAGATTGGAGATAATGTTGTTTTACTTCACTATTTACTATTAGGGCACTCCCCTATCGGGTCAGGCTATCCATTGCAAGTCCTCGCAAGCTCCGGGCTTTACATTCCTATCCTTAGTGCAAAAAATAGTAGGGAAATAAAACTATACGCTTAAGTAAAAAGATAAATATTGTAAATGTTATAGTTTTAAATATTATAAAATATAAGAAAAATAATAGTTTTAAATATTTGTATTGTTGGCTGATTATTAGTATCTTTGTATATCAAAATAAAGATAATACTCATTTAAAACTGGTTTAGCTGCCAGAATAAATTAATAGCAAAAGTAGTATGGAGAATAGAGCAATTATTAATGAGATTTATAGAACGATTATGAAAGCAGGGATAATTCCTCTCAGTTGGGGAATAAATACTTTTAAGGCTACTTGGTATAGAGGTATGCCTACTTTAAAATTCCATGTTAATGGATTTATGCATAAAGGTGATGTAGCGGTTTGTCTTAATAGAGGAACAGATCTATATGATATTTTTCTTTTTGGAAAGAATGATCATGTTACTTTCATGGAGGGAATCGGATGTGAGGAGTTGGTAAGTGCCTTGGATTCAGCGATTGAAACTGATGACCCCACCTCTAAAGAGTATGGAATTAAAGTGCGTAAATTCCTATTTGAAACACTAAAAGAATTATAGAATAATCTGGAGGGGACTCCCCTCCTATTCCCGTTTAAATCGTATGGATAAGAAAGTGAAATTTACTTTGAGGCTAACAGAGGAAGACCTTGAAATAATAGAAAGTATTAAAGGTGATATCGGAGAAGTAACGACAGCAAGTGCAATTAGATATATCATTCGTAATTATGCGAGTTTGCAAACACGCTTTCATCGATTGATCCGACAGGGTAAAGAGAAAGAATCTAAATTTAAATCTGCATGTGATTTATTGGACGCAATTGAAAACTTTAAAAAATATAGGGAAAAAGAATAAGCTGTATTGTATTTGTTTTATTTTTTAATATTGTAGAAATATAAAAAATAAATAGTTTGAAATGTTTGTGTTTTACATTGATTATTAGTATCTTTGTATATCGAAATAAAGATAATACTCATTTAAAACTGGTTTAGCTGCCAGAATAAATTAATAGCAAAAAGTAGTATGGTGAAAGTTAAAAAACAAAATGCTGTGGTGGAAAATTCTTTTTCTTTAGTGGGAATTTCATTAATTGATCGAAGTGAATATAATCCACGGACGAACTTTAATGAAGAAGAATTACAAGAATTATCAAAGAGTATTAAAGAAAAGGGAGTTATTCAACCGATTGTTGTTCGTCCAAAGAATAATTGTGATGGACGTTATGAAGTTGTGTGCGGAGAACGCCGTTATAGAGCTGCACTCTTAGCACAATTGGATATGATTCCTGCATGTATTCGTAATCTCTCAGATGAGGAGGCGGAAGAGTTGGCTATTACGGAGAATTTACAAAGGAGAGATATGACTCCTATTGAAGAAGCTAATGCTTTCGCACGGTTACTTAATAAAGAGAAGTATGATTATTCTTCTTTAGCTATGCGCTTTGGAAAAAGTGAAGTATTTGTAAGAGGACGAGTTAAGTTGATTCAGCTAATAGAACCCTTTAAAAAGATGCTTGATGAAGAGCATATTACTATTGGTGTCGCTACTACATTAGCTAATTACTCTACGGAAATTCAAGAGATTGTATTTGCTGAGCATTACCAAGAGGGAGTTCCAAGCTATTATAGTTGGGACAGAAAACGTCCTACAGAACTACAGAAAGCTATTAATTCGGCATATTCGACCAATTTAGATCGTTACTCGTTTGATAAAAAAGAGTGTGAGACATGTGTCTCTAATACAGCCAATTTTACACTTTTTGATGATGAACTTTGTCGGAATTGTATGAATAGAGCTTGTTTACAGAAGAAAAATGAAGAATATGTCTTAAAAATTGCAATGACATTAAAAGAGCAGTATCCAGAATATCCGTTTTGCCAAAGTAGGTGGGTGCAAACCCATGGAGGTGTCTTGGATAAATTGAAAGAGGATGGACATGAGGTGTTGAATGTTGATTTACTTTTTGAAAAAGAAAAACCTGTTATACCTGTTAAATCTGATTTTGATTCAGAGGACGAATATCAAGAAGCAATAGATGATTATCAGCATGAGTGTACTGAATATGACGAAGCCATAGCCGAGAGAGAGGAAAAAATAAAAAAAGGAGAACTCCTGCCATGTATACATATAGAACATAATAATGCTTGTATCCGCTATGCTAATAAAGAGAATGCTATCTAAACGAATATTGCTGATGGTGAGTTGGCCAAGTTGTGCCAAAAGAAAGAGAGGAATACAGAGATCTGCTCAGAAAAGATACGAGAAGAATTGAAAGATTATTTGAAGCAAGTAGAAATTACAGATAAAGAACTATCAGATATTGAGGTGCATTTAGTTTATTTTTTCATGCTCAAAGAAATGAGTTATGAGTTTGCTGAGAAGTTAGAGTTATGCCGAGTGCATTATCGCGATATATTAAACTTTAATGATTCTCAAAAGAAAATGATTGCAAGGACATATATTATTCATCATTTAAAGGAAATGTATCTTGCTACTAATGATGTGATGGAAAGTAACCCATTGAGAGATTTTATGCTTGAGCATGCAGCTGGTGCTGTAGAAGAGATTGATAATAGACTGCTTGAAGTATATAGAAAGAGAAATGAACGCTTAGAAGAAAGGATACTAGCTTTAAAAGAAAAGGAGGTGTAAATTAGAGAATAGATTGGGTAGGGACTCTCCTACTCAATCTAAAAAAAATAGTATAACATTTAATCTGTTTACAATTGTATTATTTAAAATGTTTATTGTTTTGTTATTGGGAAATATAAAAAAAAATATTTTTAATAATGAAAATATTCTTATCTTTGCAGTAACACTGGTTAGGTCACCAGATAAAATAAGGACTATGACTAAAAATAGGTAGAATAGTCTTTTCCCTATTCTTTAATCCCATGCAATACGATTATGAAATTATATCTCAATAAAATCAAAAGAAGAGGTAGCTTTCGATAAAGCTACCTAGTGGTTAATAGAACGTTTCTAACTAATGGAAAATTGTGAAATACTCCATTGGTGGTGTATAGGCATGTTGTGAAACGTGCCTATATGTTTATTTCTTATTTCTCTAAGTTGTGGACTAATTTTGGTTGTGAATGTAATATTTAAATAGTTTATTATTGTGATTTTCTATAAAATAAATAGTTTGAAATGTTTGTATTTTATTTTGGTTATTAGTATTTTTGTATATCGAAAATAAGATGATATTTATTTAAAACTGGTTTAGCTGCCAGGATAAATTAATAGTATAGATTATATTAATAGGAGATAGATTATGGAACTGCATGTAGAAGCATTTTGGAGTGTAGATGGTAATGGGTATCGCAAATATCCAAAGGTAGGTGAGAGTGTGTGGGAGTTTTTCAAAGTAACAGAGGACTGCCAATGCTTTATGAAGGAGGCTGTCATGGAAGTCACTAAGCAACTTTGTATAACAGGTCAGACTATCCGTTATGTTAATTTGACAGTCTGGATCGTTGGTAATGTTATTGAGGAAATATTTGTGGATTTCTATACCAACGAAGGTGCTAGTAGGAGATTCGAGTACAAAGACGCAATCTCTTTAGTGGATTTTGAGTTTTCGGCAAAGAAAGCTTCTATTGGAAATGAGATTTTGCGGCTTGTAAGAAAGGGGCAAAATAGGTGGTCCTTTGAATTAAAATTTAATATGTTAGCAATAATTTTTCTATATATCGGATTGATGGCAATTAATTATTGGATTTTTAAAGACTTTGTAAAGAGTTCATTTTTTGCCATGATGGGATTAATGTCGTATTGCTGGTTTATTGATCCCATAGTGAGCAACCATCGATATAAAAGAAAAGATGAAAGGAACACTTATATTGTAACTTTAGATGTATAATTAATGTTTAGCACGCCAACTGTAAAGGAGCAGTTGTAGGGGATAGCCCCCTTTAGGGTTTGTATCACTATGTAGTAGACCGATTCTATCGGTCTACTTTTTTTATTAGATAGTCTTTGATTGAAAAATAAAATAATAGGGAAAACAATATTTTAAATAGTTTATTATTTTGATATTTTATAAAATAAATAGTTTAAAATATTTGTATTTTACATTGATTATTAGTATCTTTGTGTATCGAAATAAAGATAATACTCATTAAAAACTGGTTTAGCTGCCAGAATAAATTAATAGCATACCTGATTATGGGAACAAAACAGAAAGATTCTCAATATTTGAGATGGTTGCATAGAAGAATTATCAATTTGTATAACTATCACGTGAAAGCCTCTTTTACATACAGGACTTATGATGGTAGCTTTGCATCTCAGAAATTAGAATTTTTGCGTAACCAGTATACAAAAAAATTAGAGGAATGTTTAACGAAAATACAAAGAAACAATGAAAGATCAGCGTAAGTTACTTAACTCCTGCTTGAATAACGAAATTCCGGCGGTAGTATTTCAGGGAACAGATATCTGTGCTGTGGAAATATTAAAGGCAGCACAAGATATTTATCGAAAACACGGGTGTAGTGAAGAATTTCTTTTTGATTGGCAGATGCTTATTGAAGATGTTATTGCTTTTCAGAAAGAATGTGTTGATATGGTTAAATTGCCAAAATTATCTTCTGTCGAAGCTGAACTTATCAGAAAAGATATGATAGGTAATGATTAACGACTAATAACTGATTAAACATGAATAAAATGATATTATACAACTTGACGACCTTATTAAGAAGAATGTTTAGAAGAACCAAACCGATACAGGTCACATCAATGGCAAAAGCAGAATGGGAAAACGTCATTTTAAAACTTGACATCGAGTTTATCGCTGTTACAATAGACTGCTTTAGCTATCGTAAAAAAAGAAAGCATTATATTGAGAATATTCCCAAGGTAATAGATCCTCAAAAAACAATATTTGATATGACAAACTATCCGGGATATGTGATAATCTATATATCAAATAACGATGACTTATATACTTTACGCGAAACGTACAATAAAATATATAGCTTATATGGTGAATCGACTAAAATAGAGCTGTTAACAGGTAAATTCTATAAGGATAAAGACGGTGAAGCATCGAACGTAATTCAATTTTCATTAAAAGAGTTACCTATGTCATCTATGTATTTCGATCAAATAACAGACTCCATATAATTTAAATATGAATCAAAAAGAATTTAATAAATATCCCCAAAAGCTCCAAAGGCAAGCAGAAAAAGATTTAAAGTATTTGCTAAAAAAGAGGAGAATTGAAGAGAAGATACGAAACTCTTCAGGTTTCTGGCACTTTATTTTCAATCTTCAAAAAGAAATACTTGATCTTCAATATCCATTCCATATCTCTATTCTTGGAGTTCCAGGAAGTGGAAAAATGATTAGGAGATGTTCTAAGTGTGGAAAATCGCAAGACGATGGTGTTGAACTGTTTGATTAATTTATGTTCAAGCGAATATTAGGAACATAGGAACATAGCAAGTTGTGCTTTGGGGCACCCGAAATATTTCCGGTGCCCCAAAACTACTTGCTAAAACCTTTCCCTCCAAAGTCGGGAAATATGTTCAAATAAAAAATAGATTATATTGAACTATTGAATCAAATATATTCATTACCTTTGCATATAGTTCAATTTAATGATTGATATGGAAGATATAAATAGGCTCAAAATAGTTTTAGTCGAGAAAAAGAAAACAGGTAAATGGTTGGCAGAACAATTAGGGAAAAATCCATCAACGGTTTCCAAATGGTGTTCCAATGTGGCTCAACCGGATTTGGCAACACTTGTAAAAGTCGCTAATCTGTTAGGGGTTGATGTGCAAGAACTGATAAAAAAATAAGATAATGGCAAAAAAAACAATACAATCAGTAGAACCAAATATTGCGGATTTGGTGAATGGTTGGTTAAAATCATACCATTTGGATTACAAATTAGAGCAAGAGTCTTTAAATACTGAGATTGATCAAGCTCTCAATGACTATTTTTCCAAGAACGGAGGACAAGGAGGAAACAGACCTGATGCTAAATTACTCTTACGTGCAAACGATGGAAAAGATTATCCCATTTTAATAGAATATAAGGGATATGAAGATAAGCTTGTTAAGTTAGATAGCGATGGTAATGTCGCGAATAGGAATAAGAAAAATGAGCCAGACTTTACAAATATCAATTCGTACGCTGTTAATGGTGCTGTTCATTACTCTAATGCCCTACTGCATTACACAAGCTATACAGATGTTATAGCCATTGGTGTTACCGGCTATAAAGAATCCAACGGGGAACTCAAACATATAATCGGTGTATACTATGTATCCAAAAGTAATTTCGGTATCGGGCAAAAGATAGGTGAATACACCGATTTATCTTTCTTGAAAAAAGAGTATTTTTCCGCATTTATTGAAAAAGTCAAGCAATTGTCACTTCCTCAGGAAGAACTCGAAAAATTAAAGGAACGTAGAGAGTCGGAAATAACAGCAAGCCTCATAAAACTGAATAATGACATTTTCAAGAGCGAAAAAGGTCTTAGCGAGAACGACAGGGTATATCTTGTTGCTGCTTCCATCATGGCAACGCTTGGTGATGTAAATAATAATGTTTACCCACTTACAAAATCCGATTTGAAGTCATCAGATGAAAGAAATAATACAGATGGCGATATTATGATTCGAAAAATCGAGTCGTTTTTGGATGCCAAGAATCTACCGAAAGACAAAAAAGACCTGATTGTAAGAACTCTGCAAAACACGCTCACTACCGATAATATCAACAAGGCAGAAGGTGGTGAAAGTCAGTTGAAACGTGTTTTTATAAAAATAGTGGACGATCTTGGGATATACTATAAAATCGGTCTGACTACGGATTTTACAGGAAAGCTATTTAATGAAATGTATTCTTGGCTTGGATTTACGCAAGATCAGTTGAACGATGTTGTATTAACGCCATCGTATGTAGCAACTCTGTTGTGCCGTTTGGCAAGAGTGAATAAGGATTCATTTGTCTGGGATTTCGCTACCGGATCTGCCGGACTTCTTGTTGCGGCTATGAACGAAATGTTGATTGATGCCAAAAATACAATTAAATCTCCCGAACAATTAGCCCTCAAATCTGCGGAGATTAAGGCAAATCAGTTACTCGGATTAGAAATTCTTTCTAATGTATATATGCTTGCCGTTCTCAACATGATTTTGATGGGAGATGGTAGTTCCAACATTATCAATAAAGACTCGTTAAGATTTAACGGTCATTATGGATTCGGTAAAACGGATGAAAAATTCCCGGCTGATGCATTTATCTTGAATCCCCCATATTCTGCTGAAGGCAGTGGAATGATATTTGTTGAAAGGGCTCTTTCTATGATGGATAAGGGCTATGCAGCTATCATTATTCAAAATTCAGCTGGTTCGGGAAATGCAGTAAAGTATAACAAGAATATATTAAAGCACTCGACATTACTTGCCAGCATAAAGATGCCGATTGACTTATTTGTAGGAAAATCAAGTGTACAAACTCAGATTTATGTCTTTAGAGTTGGAGAAGCGCATCAGAAAGATGATGTGGTAAAATTCATTGATTTCTCGAATGACGGATACACTCGTTCTGCACGCAAAAAAGCAACACAGAATCTGTTTGATACAGACTGTGCAAAAGAACGCTACCAAGAGGTGGTGGATTTGGTTCGTTTTGGAAAATCCAAACTCAATATCCTTTCAGATAAAGAGTATTACGAGGGACACATTAATCCGGAAAGTGGCAAGGACTGGAATCAGACTGCTCCCATTGATACCAAACCTACCTTAGAGGATTTCAAAAAAACTGTTAGTGACTATTTGGCGTGGGAGGTATCCACCCTTTTAAAAAATCAATCAAAGGAGGACGAACGCCTGGGAAAATAGATGCCTCACTTAACAAACAACTACAAGCGGTTAAGTGGGGCGAATACAGAATGAGCAAGTTATTTAAGCTACAAAAAATTACAAAAATATTATCCAAGGAAGATTTGTCAGACAATTTTGGTTTTCCTGCATATTCTTCCGACACAACCAATAACGGAATAATTGGATACACTAACTATCCTGAATTCATTTGTGACGAAACACATCCTGTTTTCGTTATATTTGGAGATCATACAAGATCATTTAATATCGCGACAAAGAGTTTTTCCGTTCTTGATAATGTAAAAGTGCTTTTACCGACTGTAAACAACATTCGTTGTTTATTGTGGATTGTTACCGCTTGGAAAAAACAGATTCCCAATTTGGGATATGCGCGTCATTGGAAAATTGCTAAAGATTGCTTCCTAAAACTCCCTTCCAAAAACGGTCAGATTGATTTCGATTTTATGGAGTCTTTTGTGACTGAGCTGGAAGCTCAGCGTGTGACTGAGCTGGAAGCTTACTTAAAAGTCTGCGGATATGACAATTATGAATTATCAGACGAAGAAAAGCAATCTCTTCATAGATTTAAAAATCTTGGTTACAATGATTGGGGATTGTATAAAGTAGGGAACTTATTCGATCGAATAGAAACAAAAAGATTACCCTATAAAGCTAAGGAATTACCAAAATATCCCATCGATGATTATGTGCTTCCTTGTCTAACGTCCAGTTTTCAGAATCAGGGTTTGAATTACTATGTTCCAACAGAAGGAGCGACAGTATTGAGCAATGTTATTTCCATACCTTCCAATAGTGATGTTTATCGGGCGTACTATCAGTCTAGAAATTTTACGGTTCTTTCCGATGCGTATGCTATAAAGTGGAAGTCAGAAGATGATGAAATCACTCCTAACCAATACCTGTTTATGGTAATGTGTATCAATAAAGTGACTGACTTGCCCTTTTATTCCTACAAGAATAAGCTTGGAGGTTGGAATGTTGTACAAAATAAATATATCAATTTACCAGAAAAAGACGGAAAAATTGATTTCGCATTTATGGAAACATTCATATCTGCTATCAAAAAAATGGCAATAAAGGATGTTGTGCTTTATAGTGATCAAAAGATAAATTCGACTAAGGAGATTGTTTTAAAATCGCAATAAAATTCAATAATACAGAAAAAGATGAGCAAATTACATGTCAGACATATTGCAAGTAAATTGCAAGAATTATACAAAGATAAAATTGATATCACCGATGGATATAATGAAGAAGAAAAAAAAACACTTTTTTTGACTCGATCATTTGCTGCTTATTCATTACAAATACTTGCAGGAGTAAGCGTAGAAACTGCGGCTATGGCAGTAGTTGACGGTAGGGATGACAATGCTATTGATGCTATTTATTTTGATAAAAAAGAAAAAATATTATGGCTTGTTCAAAGTAAATGGATCAAAAGTGGACAAGGTGAACCGGAAACTGGTGATACAAGTAAATTTAAAACCGGAGTTGCTGATTTAATTGATTTTGAACTTTCACGATTTAATACAAAAGTACAAGCCAAACAGCAAGATATAGACGAGGCATTAAATGATTATGAAGTTAAAATCAATATCGTTTTAGCATATACTGGTGCAGATTCATTTTCCACGCATAATCAAAGAATTGTAGATGATATGTTGGATCTTATAAATGATTCCTCAGAAATTGCATCATTTGAGAGATTTACACTCAGCCAAGCCCATAGGTCATTGTCTGGGATTATAGAAGGACAACCTATAAAAGCAGAAATCGCTATTGAGAATTGGGGAAAAGTTGAAATTCCTTATAAAGCGATATATGGTGCTGTAAATGGTTCCTCTTTTGCCCAACTATGGTCGCAATATAGAAGTCGTTTATTTAGTGAAAATATAAGGGATTTTTTAGGTAAAAGTTCTGTAAACGATGATATTAAGAGTACTATAACCAATGAGCCTGATAACTTTTTTTATTACAATAATGGAGTTACGATATTATGCCAAAATTTTATCAAAAAACCTGTAATGCTAGGGCGAGATACAGGACAATTTGAAATAAATGATTTAAAAATAGTCAATGGAGCACAAACAGTTGGCAGCATAAGTTCTGTTTATGAACAAAATCCTGAAGCGGTAGAATCGATTAGTGTATTTGTTAAAATTATATCCCTTGAAAATTGCGAAAGCAATTTCGCCAATAATGTTACTCAAAAGACAAATACCCAAAATAAGATTGAAAAACGTGATTTCGTATCATTAGATCCTCAGCAAGAGAGGCTCCAAACAGAATTGGCTTTGGATGGTATTACATACCAAATAAAACGAACAAGTGATATTCTTTCTGGAGAAAAACAATGTAATGTAGAGGAACTTATGATTGCTGTAGCATGTTCATTAAGTAATGTAAATTATACTGTCTTGGCAAAGCGTGAAGTTGGTAAATTATGGGAAAATATTAGTTCTGCACCATATATTGATATTGTTAATGACAGGTTGACTGCGGTTAAAGCATGGAGATGCATTGAAATAATGAATCGTCTGAGTTCGTACATTAAAGAAAAGTCTAAATCTATTAGTGGTAGAGAACGTATGTGCTTAATTCATTCGAATAGATTTGCGTTGCATTTGATTTTAAATCAAATTAATCCACAGATTCTATTAGATCCAAACTACGATTTTAATACATTTTGCACAAATGATTTATTGCCTTTAATTGAATCTACTGAAGAAAAAATATTTTCTATTGTTGAAGAACGATATTCTCAATCATTAGTTCACCAAGTATTCAGAAACTACACTAAATGCCGTGATATAAAGGACAAGGCAACTGGCAGCGTTAATCATTAAAAATTAGGGAGAATCATTATACAATCAAGTTCATGAACTCAAAAGTACTTCAACAATACCTGCTTCGTGAGTTCCCGCAAGAGAATGCCCGTTGTGAATGGAAAGAGATGAAAAATCTCAAAAACTCTTTTGCCGGAGACGAGAAGAATGATGTTATTTCGTATGTCTCCGCCATTTCCAATATGGAGGGAGGACATCTTATTATAGGAGTGCAGGATAAAACATTGGGAATAGTAGGTACAGATTTGTCTAAGTTTAATCTGAATGCTCAATCTGCAGTATGGAAGATATTGGAGCATTGTACAAATCTGTCATCCGAAGGACTTTGTATTGACGAATATGCTACTGACGATACACAAAAATAGCTAGAAAGAGAATAATAGATAATAAATATGTATAAAAAGAAAAATAGTCGGTTTATTCAAGACGATGATATTATTGTCTTTAATGTGTTGAAACGAAATGGTCCTAAAAAAGTAGTCGGTCCCTTTTTTGAAGATAGAAATATCCAGTATGCCATTGAAACAGAAAATTCTTTAATGAAAGTGATAGAACTTTCAACTGGGACTATGGTTATATCGGCCGAAATTAAAGATACTCCCAGATCTATCATTATTCAAAATCTAAAGATAAAAGTTAGAGCTATTAGGACGGAAGAACTGCTTAGAGCTATCGATGCCATGAATATTATATTAGCAGAGAATAAGGTTGTCTTACCTGTTAATGAATATATTACCTCAATTGAATATACAGAGGTAGAGTATAAGGTGTATAATCGATACGGTAGCGACATCCCGATTGTTTCCCTCAATCAATTAACTACTCAGCATTCTGTAAAAAGGAAGTTTGTTGGCAAGAAGGCTAAGATAGAGGCTATTAAGAGAAGTTTTGGGGTGGAACTATCTTTAGATCTGACTACTGATGACGTGAATGAATATATTGCGAAGAACATATTTAATACTCCCAGGTGGAGCGCGTACCATAGAACATTTAAGGAAGTGGCCAATGAAAAAGAGATGGTCAATACAAGGATGGAATTTAAATACTCTTTAATTGTTCAGTTTAGAAATATGAATCTATCTTTTGATGATGAAAGAGTACTGCATTTTATTATTTGTGCACTAATAGATAGTCCACAAGAAACTTATCAAGGACTTGTCAATCCAATTATATCTATACAAAAAGTATTATAATATTAAAATAGTGTAGTATTATAATATTTAATTATTTATTTAGTATAAAATAATCTAAAGCCACCTTATTTGTTCTTTATTCACCTAATTGATATAAATAAGGTGGCTTGCATCAAAACTCCAGTATTATTTTCCCTATTATATTTTTTTGATCAATTAAATCGAGGAACGGTTATCTGGTATTGATGTTGCAATTTATATTTGATAAGTGTAGGAGTTTCTATTTTTCCATAATCTGGATCTAATTCTATATCTCTGATCATATGGTATATAGTGTCTATTGCTTTATCGTCAAGCTGATTAATTCCTTCTTCCAGGAATGGATAGTCGAATGGTAGAAGTTCTATCAATTTGTCTATGATAAACTGTATATGGTAAGGACGTAACCTGGCCAAACGAAGTACCGCTAGATGATTGTTTGTTTCAAAATTGACTCCTATAATTTTTCCCCCACTTCCAAATAGTGATTTTTCTATTGTTATACTAATGTAGAATGGAAGTTCACCATTTTGATATAACTTGTGTATAGCACTTTCCACCGGATCTAATATTCGCATTTTGAGCATAGAGTTTGTATAATTAATCCCTAATGTTGCTTTTAGAGATTCTGGCGTACAGCTATATAGGGAGTTTTGTGTTAATAGATCATATAATATATCTGCTTTTAGATTGTATTTACTCAATGCATTCACGAAAACAGCTTTGATGAAGCTATTAAGAATTGTTACTTTTTCATACGGATGTAGATATAGTTGCAATGCCTTATAGTCATGGATTATTTCCACACCCTCTTTAGTCGATTTTATTTTGCGTACTAGCGGGTAGGCTAAGAGGTTCTGAGGATCTTCAAGTCTCTCCTTTATAATTGTCTGAATATAGATCGAAAGTGAGAACATAAACTCTTCTGTAGTCTTGAAATATTTTAATATGGTTTCCGAAGAGATAAAAGAATTGATTGTCCCAGATATATTTTCTTCTGGAAGAGTGGTATATATTTGATCGTCAAAAATATTTAGTAAAGTTATTATTTGATTATAATGAAACATGATACATTATTTGTAAATTGCCGGGAAAATATTTAGTTAAAATCGGTTTGAAATCTTGTATATAGTAAGCCTCTATGATACTAACGACATCTTGTGATGTCGCAAAAACAATGGTATTTTTATCTTCATCTTCTGTATAGTTGTAAAATTTTAGTTTTCCAAATAACTCTTTTATATTGTCATTTACTGGGCTTTCTTGAATATGGTTTAAACACTGCATCCAGTAGCTTACACCTGTTGCCAAATCTTTTTCTTGTTTTTCGAATAATGGAGAGGTTGGTATTGCTTTGCTATCAATCTTCTTTGATCGAGGATTAATACCATATCTTTGCAAGATAAAGCAAAGGTAAGCTTCTTGATTCTTAATCTGTGTTGTATCTGTTTTTTCGTACTTTTCTAAACGCATCCAAAGTTGAATGATTTTTTCGCTTTTGAAAGTAGAAACTTGGCCAAGAATATTTATTCTATAGTGCTCAAGATAACTTCGTAAGAATTTGTCTATTTTTATATATGCTTCTCTTGCAGCTAGGTCTTGTCGCTTTGTACGTTCTTCATTGTGAATACAAAACTCCCATCCTACAATTTTTTTACATCGTCCAATTACATCACGTCTTTCTGTAACTGTAATATATCTTGGAGATAATCCTGCGTCGTATATTGCTCTGATTTCTCGTTCTGAAGGCTCAATAATCTGGGTCGTAATATTGCTATTTTGATATTTTGTTTTAAACTTATTATTGATTTCTTCTGGAGTTAAAAAGAAGCGATAATCAAATTTAGGATAGTCATGTTTCAGCATTTCCCAGTACATTTCATGAGTATATGCACATTTAAATAATTTTGTCACATTATAATCTAATTCTGTATTAAAATTCCCTGCTCTGATGATGTAGAGTTCTAATACTTCTGGGTCAACATTCAAATGTAGGCCAGAGTTGTCGAGCTTTGCACGAGAAAATAAACTAAAATAGTCAAAATTGCCATTAGCGTCAGCTTTGCCTTCAATCTTCATAAAGTACCGGATAGCCTTATCAATATCTTTTTTCCAGTTTGGCCCAGGATACCACTCTTTTAATGTTGGTATTGAGATATCAACTTTTAAAATACGCTGCGCCTTAATATACTCCTGAAGATCAAAGTTAGCATATTGTATGAACCTTTCAATAAGCAGTTGGAGGCGGCTTCTTACCAAAGAGGCCGGGAAACCTGGTGCTTGATTGTTTCTCTTTATAAGAGCGTCTTCTTCTGACTGCTGTTCCTTTTTTGATGTCATACTTTTCAGTTATTTGCCACAAAGATAGAGTTTTTTTTATCTATAACAATAGGAGTTGCAAAAAACATTTGTTTTAGTGAACGTTTAATTGAGAATGCAGTACGAAAAATGTTTGGCTTAAAATAAGTGTTAAACAGAGTGTATATAAATCTATATTGCGTTAACTTCTATTAGCGTTTAGAAGTGGCATTAAATAGGGGAAAATTGTCAGACAGTAAAATTAGCTGTTAAAGGATCGTTTTTCCAAAAGCGTGAGCGTACCTTTCCATTTACGTGAACGTACCTTTCCATTTACGTGAACGTGGCTTTCCAAAAGCGTGAGCGTACCTTTCCATTTACGTGAGCGTAATTTTCCAAAAGCGTGAGCGTTTTCCATTTACGTGAGCGTAACCTTTCCAAAAGCGTGAGCGTTTTCCATTTACGTGAGCGTGGAGAGATAATGCACTAATAATCTGTAATTTATAAATGTTAAAAAAAGCTCCTTGCTTTAGCTAAAGATATTATTTGCTTTTTCTCTGCTAAAGAAAGAGAAAATCAACTTCAAAAAATCTCTTTCTAATCAAAAACAAATAATAGGGAAAAAAAACGTTTAAGTCGATTCCGCTTAAATTCATTTGAAGGATCGAAATCAAAAAAACGTTTTAAAGGCTCCAGATTCAAAGATCATGGTGCATTTGGAGCATATGCAGTCCTTTCCAATAAAATGTGATAGAAAAGCCAGAAAACCCCAAAATGGGGCCTTTTTGAAGTATATAACTCAATCATTTCTCCTAATACCACAGTATGCTTAGAATATATGCTTCAGTTTTTCCGTCTTCATTTGTAAATATATTTCCCTACTAACAGAATTGTTAATATATTTAACAATATTGCCCGCATGGGATTTTATAAATGGAAATGTAATGTGACTAGCAAGAAGAGTTCACGCATAGCTGTGAACTAATAACGCAAAGCGTTATTTATCAATATATTATATTTTCTATTATCTTTATATATGGAGAATATTGGTAGAATAAATTTATATAAATATCTTATAATGAATTATTTATAAGGTAGAATATATACAATATTTAATTTTATAAATACTTGATTATCAATTACTATATTCATAGTATATTAATTTTTATGGATAAAATATGGAGAATAGATAAATATATCTATCTTTGTATCAGTAATATATATTAATGATGTATGGCAATTCAATATAAGAATCTAAAAGTTGCTTCTGAAATAAAAATAAGGATGGATTTTCAAAAGAAAAATCAAACTTATTCTGAATATTTAGATAATGTACTAAGTTATTTTGAAATGACTGGTGTTGATCCTAAGTATGGGCAATTACCACCTGTAGTAACAATCACAAAAGCTATGAATGAAGCTTTTCAAGCCTCTTATAAAAGGACAGAGGACGTAATCAAGATACTACGTAATATTGAGACTAATAAAATAGATCCTATGCTTCATGCTTTGGATGGTGTTGCTAAAGGAGGAGGAACAGGGCAAGAGATTGCTGAAAAGGAAGAAGAGGATGGACCTTCTGAGATGGAAATATATAGGTTGGTGCAGATTAATGAGCAGCAAGAAACATTAATCAGGCAAAAAACAGAAGAAATAAGCCGTTTAAAGGAAGCTATTGCTAATTTGGAAAAGGTAAATTCAACCATTGTGTCTGAACTTATAGATTTGGTGGAAGAGTTGCTTTCTGATAAAATTTTAGAGAAAGATAGCAATCAAAACTACATTTTAACAAAAGAACATCGGACTCAACTTTTTGAAAAAATTAGAAGAAAAGCATATGTATAGTAAATTGGACCCACCTAAAAAAAAAGAGGGAAATCGGCCTTTTAACGCAGGTAGTTGTGTTAAATTGGCCGATTATATGAACAAGGAAAAAGAAGAGGGGAAGTTTTTTTTCTCTCATGTGGACGATAATGTTAGTCTGACTGAAGTTATAGAAAAAATAGATAATAATAAACGTACATTAAAAAAAAATCAAGAGAAATTTTATTCTTTATCTTATAACCCTTCAGAAAGGGAAATTAGACATTTGGTTAAACTGACAACGGGTAAAGTCGTTAATGAGTTATCGGAATTGAGTACAGAAGAGAGAATTCTTGTCTTTAATGAATTTCGATCTTATGTACGAGAATGTATGGAAATTTACGCAAAGAATTTCAATCGGGATAGAGAATTAACAGCTAACGATCTAGTTTATTTCGGAAGGATAGAGGAGTTCAGGCATTTCACCGGTTTTGATGAAGAAGTGAAATTAGGATTAAAAAAACAGGGAGATATTAAACCTGGTCTTAATCTTCATGCACATATCATTGTTTCCAGAATGGATGTTACGCAAAGTATATCTTTATCTCCTCGTACTAAAAGTCGAGGTAATACTAATATGTTGAACGGCCGGGAAGTTAAAAACGGATTTAATATGTCTAATTGGCAGGTTGAATGCTTTGAAAAATTTGGTTACAAATACAGATATATTTCTAACTCAGATGAATGTTTTTATAAAAATTCGAGATCCTATAATGAAATTTCTGTTCGTCTAAAAAATAAGGTCCTTCGAGAGATAACAGAAGGTATGGAAGAAGAAAGACGCTTAGTTGGTACAATCATGAGAATATCTTCAGTTACACGAAGTCCAAAAGCTACAATCCAGAGATTTTTAAAGAATAAAATTAAGAATATATTATCTGATAGAGAACCTATAATATGAATCAAGTAGTAGTTGAATGTTTAATTAGTTCATCTTTGCTTATTTGTTTATTACGAATGAAGTTATTTAATAAAAGGTGGATAAATATGTGTGTATTTTTTGCTTTTGCTGTATTGATTATAGCAATGATAGCAGTAGTTTTTAATCGCTTCTTTCATTTTCCTTATTCTCCTTTTATATGTATACCCATTTTATTATTTGCAGTTATAGGATACTATGTTTATTCTCCTTCAACAGGTTCGGGAAAAGCTAAAAAGGCTGAGGATGTCTTTGAGTTGATATGTGAGCATGGGAAAATATTATTTTATTATGTAAGGGATAACTTTCTTGTGTATGGTGGAGCAGGATCAGGAAAGACAGCGTCAATTGGAAAGCCATTGTTGGAACAGTATATAAAGCACCATTGGGCTGGCTTCATTTACGATTATAAAGATTTTGATTATACGAAAACAGCATATAATCTAATTCAAAAATATGATTATCCATATAAATTATATCAGATCAGCTTCACTGATATGTCTCGGACACATAGATTTAATCCATTGAAGAAAACGGTAATACCTGATGAAGAAATGCTTTATCAAGTTATAGATGATTTTTTAAAGGCAGTAGCTCCCAAAGAAGCAGTAAAAAATGATAGTGGTGGATGGCTTAATGGAGCAACAGGACTACTTAGAGGTGTGGCCGTACGTTTTTATCGTTTTAAAGGTGAATATGAAAAATTTTGCACATTACCACATATTTTGCAGTTTATGCTGTTAGCTACTCCGGAAGAACTAACCACTTTCTTGGAAGGAGATGTCGTAGCCAAAATGCAGGCCGGAGCTTTTCTTGGGGCACGCAGTAGTGACAGGACTAGGGACTCTTATGTTTCTACTTTAAATAATTATATTAGTAATATAGCGTCAAACAAAAAAATCTGCTACGTTTTGACTGGTGATGATTTTGATTTTTATCTTAATGATCCGGAGGAACCTAAACTTTTTGCAGTATCCAATAACTTTGCTAATGAGAGTTTGATTTCTCCTATTATTGCTATGTTAGTTCCTATCTCTGCTCGTCGGATAGAGTTTGGTAATAAAGTTAAGTTCGCATATATTCTAGATGAGATGACTACGTTTCGGGTCAACAACTTTCAAGCAATGCCTTCTGTTCTGCGTGAGTATGGGGTTTCATTTCTTATTATGACTCAATCTAGTAGTAAAGTAGAAAGTACCTATGATGCACACGATAGAGCTTCCATTGAATCAAACTGTGCAAATCTATTAATAGGTCGAACTAAAGATATAAAAGCTCTGGAAAATTCTCCCAAGTATTTTGGTAAAGAGGAAAAAGAGAAAAAGAGTTATAGTAATGGTTCCAGTTCGGGCAACCAGAATAGTAGTATAACCGTGAGTACTCAAAAAGAAGAAATTTATGACACCAATGTCTTTGCTGAATTGAAACAGGGAGAGTTTATTCTTTCTGCCGGCCAATCTAATGTAAAACGCTTGAAAACCCGGTTTAAGAAATTTGAATTGGAAGAAAAACCTCTTCCTATTATACATTTGACATCTGAAAAAGAGGTGATTGAGAACTTTGAACAAGTAGGTCGGGATGTGGAACGGATCTTGATGGAAATGTGTGGAAAAGGGTGTTAGATAATGAAAAAAGAAACAGTGTTATCTGGTGTTCTCGTTCAAACTCATCGCTCGAGCTCCTTACCTAACAACTTTTAGTTCGATGGCCTTGTTCTTGATACTTTCAAAATCAAATTTTTCGCTCATAAATAAACAGTGTTAGTAAAGTCATTTCCTTCGCTAACACTGTTTAAATTATGGCATCAGGGATATTTTATGGATTATGGTCTTTAAAGCCAATTGTAGCCATTAAATTTTATGCTTAGCTATCCAGTCACGTATATTGTTTTTCAATATTCTGTTTCTTTTTATATTAAGCTCAATACTATCTATTCTATCTATTAAAACTTTACATTTGCCTATGTTATCTGTATGCTTTTCTTTTGTGTCATTTTTTTTGAGGACTTCAAACTCTTGTTCAATATTAATCACTTGTTGTAAATCTAACATCAGATCTTCCAAGTTTCCGTCTATAATAGTTTGTACATTTCCTCTATTTTCAACTTCAATATATTCATATTCATTACTTTTATACAACTGCCAGAAATTTCGAACTCTATTTATGAGGTAGACATGATCTAACTTGCTATCACGAATAAATGTCTCAAATGTTTCGTAGTCACCGAATATTTCTGTTAAATGCGGTTGACATCCTATTGAATTGCTTGTAGGATTGGAAGAAGTTGTGGTTAAACCAACTAAAGAAGATATATAGTATTCTGGATATTGTAATATTAATTCTTTAATTATTGAGCAAATTTCTTCATCAAGTCTGACTATTTTAGAAGGTGTTATATCTTTAATACATGTGCGCAAGAGGTGCATGTGATATGGGCCAAATCGTGGGTTTTGTTGAATATATTTTTTAATAATCTTTTTCTGTATTTGTAAAAGTTCGTCTTTTGTATAAATAATATTATACTCTGGATTATTATTAAATAAACCTACTATTATATTTATTATTATATTGTGATTAAAACTAGGATCGATATTTGTTTCTAAAATGTTTGAGATGAAATTCTTGTAATATTCATATTCTACGTGATATATAGTACAATTTCTTTTTGCTTTTTCTGTGTTAATAAGGGCTAATACCTCATTAAGTAGTCGTATATTTCTATATTTAACTGAAATATAAAATATTGTCTGTATATAGTGTTCTAGTTCATTTGTATCCTTAAATTTTACACTTTCTTTTTTTCTTAAAAAATATATATAATCATTTATTTTATTGACATCTTGTTCGTCATCTTCGTTCCAAGAGTCTATGATGCTTTTGGTATATGAAAATTCCTTATTAAACATAGATTCCATAAATTCTAACTTTAACTCATCATCGACATAATTGTGAAAATAATACCTAAATGATTCTACACTGTTGATCCTGCGATACTCTTCATAAATATCTGATACATTATTAGTAGGGAATAGAGTCTCAAGTATGTCACTAAATTCTGTTTCTGATGAGATTTTAGTACTATATGTATATCTATTATCTTTGAGATATTCTTTTTGATATAATTTTTTATGTATTTCAGGATTTTTATATTTTATGATGGTTAATAAAAGATAGTCTTCAAAATTAAGTTCTGCTTGTAATGGTTTATAGTCTTTGATAAATATGTTTAGAAATCTTTTTGCATCTCGGAGCGTGCCTAAATATTTCTCCAAGATAGGACTATGTTTACTTAATATAGTTTTATATTCTTCTACAGAATTATTTTCTGCATTTAATTCTTTCAGTAATATATTTTGGAGATAATTGTAGATATTCTTATAAGGTCTAATGGGAACGACTTCTTCATAATTAAAGAATTTGTCTGAGAATAATGTGATTTCATTACAATAGGTTTTATTAATCATGGTGGAAATATACTTTTTATCATATGCTGTTAAAAAGATTAGATTTGGAAATGAAGCATTATCATCTATTAATTTGAAGACTTCTATAATTTCTTCAGCGACTAAACGGTCAAAATCATCAATAAAAATAATAACTTTTTTATTCAGAAGTTTCAGTGCAGTATCTAATTTTACCTTTTCAGAATTTTTATCTACTATTTTTCTCAAATTAAATATTGTATTTATTATGTTTTCTTTATCAAATAATTGCAATGCTTCCATATAGTCTTTAAACATGCTAGAAAAACATGAATTATAAGGTTTAAGTGCCGAGCAAATTACTGAAAAAAAATCTTCTTGGATAGATTCAGCATTCTTTGAATTTCTTGGATTGAATTTTACAACAATAAAATTTTTGTGCTTCCTTATAGCTTCTTCTAGTAAGTTGAGAAAAGAGGTTTTGCCACCTCCCCAGACAGAAGTGATTCCGATGCTCCATGATCTTTCAAGATTCAATGTTTCCAGTTTCTTTGTTAATTTTTCAATTTCTGATGAGTAATCAAGTATATCGTCTTCTGCTTTAGTTATTGGTCTATCAGGTATTAAGCAGAAATCGGCATTCGCCTCATTTCCAGTTTTGGGTAGTAAACACTTAATTATATTAGTAATCGCTAATATAATGAATACCGATAATGTAGAAACGAGTAGGTCGAGATACCACAAATAACTCAAAATTTGTCCATTTATATGGTAGGATTGAAGTCTGTAAAAGGAGTATATAATTATAAATATAAGCGAGACTGACATTTGAGATGCGGAGATGATATACTTATTTTTATAAGCTTGTATTAACAGATAAATGATCCCTGACATAATAAGCGTATATAAACATATACTGATTTTATTCCAAGATATATGCAAATATGGGTATATATTATTATTAAAGAATATTATCCAATAGTTTTCATAAGTATGCCATAAAAAAAGTAAAGTGAAAAATAAAAGTATCGCTTTATAGATAGTTACTTTTTGGGTCTTAACATACTTCAATGGCTCTTGAAAGGTTTTAATAGTATTTTCTATTTTAACAGCAAATTTATCACTACTCATAATTTTTTTTTATCTTTTAGTTTTCTATATAATAGCTACTTTATTAATGAAGCAAGTAGTTGTGTAAAATCAGCAATATCCCCTTCTACACTTGCTTTCTCCAAGGCTTTCATATACTCTTTTCTGTATCCAACCGGAACAACCGTCCAGTTGTACCCACCGGATGCGAGCATGGCGTTTAGTAGGAAACGTCCCATTCTCCCGTTCCCGTCCATGTATGGGTGGATAAAAACAAAAAAGAAGTGTCCAAGCACAGCTCTCACAGCTGGGTGTGGTTCATTCTTTAATAAATCGAAAAGTACGGGCATAGCGTCCCTAACCGCTTTCGGGTTAAGTGGAATGTGCTGTGATCCACGTATATAAACCTGTCCAGTACGATACCCAACAAGATCTTCTCTTTGTAAGATCCCTACTATAATGAACGGCATCCACATTTGCATGTACCAGGCAGGATGATCGGCTTTCACCGCTTCTCCAGCGTTCTTTCCTTTCAGTATGTCGGAAATCGTTTGTCTGACAACTTGGAACGCTTGATAATATCCACGTGCCGCCAAGGCATTTTTATGTTCTTTATCCTCTTCATTCGGCTTCCAACTTCCAGCACGCACTTTCTCTATCAGTTCTGGAGATATCCTATATCCTTCTATTGAAAGGGAATGATAAGCGTCTTCTGAATATTTTTCATCAACGGTACGTAAATATCCCTCCACATCATCAATCTTTCCGGGAGCTTCTGGAAACAGTTCTATAACCTTGTTCCTCATGCTTTCCCACATCAGGCGTAAGCGTGTGACATAAGGCGACACCTCATAAACAATAGGTATTCGTGGCTGATCCTCAAACGGATCTTCTTCCCTCACGTCATATCCGAACCCTCTCATCGTGGAAACGATGTTGTCAGCAATCTCATTGTTTCCAATGTTTCGGAATGCCCCGGCCATTCTTCCGGCACGTAGTGAAGCCCCTTTTTTTGTCAGTATTTTCAATATATCGGTTGCATCCTGTATCATAGCCAGGCAGGTACGAGCTGCGATTTTTTCCACTTGGAAATATCTCGGAGTGGCATATACCAGGGCTTCGGCAAGCGGATAGAGATTAAGGCCGTATTCCGGTTCTTTATATATCTGCTCCGGGATATCACTTTGAAATACCAAAAGCGAGGTATCATACATCAGTTTTTGCGTGTTGTTATGACCTTTCGGTGACTTGATAATCACCTGTACCGGAACGGTCGTTTTTCCCGAATGCAGATCCAGCGATTGGTCGGCTGTCAAACACCACTGATCTCCCAGTCGCACGGCTGCATATTTCGCAATAAAATACCAGAATGAAGTATACCACACTGTCGTGTCTCCCTCTGTTCCTGGCTTGGCCGCAATATACCAGCCTTTCATTACTTCCTGCAACCAACCGTTATCTAACAGCCGGGTTAAATGTGTCCTTCCTATTTCAGTCGTTCCTTGCAGGATGACACAACGGTTTTCTTCCTGGAGTTTTTTTAATTCCTCCAGTGAAGCCGCCATTTTCTCCGCCATTGTTGCCATAATCATTTTTATTTAGATACCTGATTGTTTCTGTTATGTGTAAATACTCGTTTTTAACTCTGTGCGATTACTCGTCTTTACAGATGTGTGTTTACTCGTATTTATTGCAAAAATACGATATTTTTTTAATAATCAGATATCAATGAAGTTTTTTTATTTGAAGTGTCATTGATGTAATTCTTCCTAAACTTCTTTAGTAAGTGGAATTTTTTTTTCAGTATTGAGGTTTCTAATTATTTTCAAAGGTTCTATAACGAACAGTTTTCTTTGCAGAGTAGTGATCAGGGAAGATGGGGAGAATCAGTTTTGTACGACTGCTTATCAACTATTTGTTTGTTACGGTTTATTTATAAATAAATCGTAAGAGAAAAATATTAAGAAAAACTATAGGGGAAATAGAATTTTCTATTTTCGATTTATTATATTTGCATGAAAATAATAATATCGTAATTATGGAAGAGAAAGGAGAAATCATATTATATCAACCAGACGAAGCGGTCAGGCTGGAAGTACGGCTAGAGAATGAAACGGTTTGGCTCTCAATAGATGAAATGTCAAGTCTGTTTGGACGTGATATAAGTGTTATAGGTAAACATATCCGGAATATATTTAAGGAGGAAGAATTGATAAAGGATTCAGTTTGGGCAAAATTTGCCTACACTGCTTCTGATGGTAAAACCTATCAAGTAGATTATTACAATCTCGATGTGATTATATCGGTTGGATATAGGGTGAAAAGTAAAAGAGGCACGCAGTTTAGACAATGGGCAAATAAGGTATTAAAGGAATATCTTCTTAAGGGCTATGCTATAAACCAACGTATAGAGCACCTGGAAAACAAGATGGATTCTAAGTTTATCGCCCATGACCGGCAACTGAAAGAGTTGGCAAGCAAGGTCGACTTTTTCGTCCGGACTTCATTGCCTCCGGTGGAAGGTGTCTTTTTTAATGGGCAGATCTTTGATGCTTATGTATTTGCTACTAACCTGATTCGTTCCGCTAAGAAATCTCTTCTGCTGATAGATAATTATATTGATGAAAGTGTATTGCTGATGTTGGCCAAGAGAAATCCTCGTGTTTCAGCTACTATTTTCACAGGGAGAATTACCTTACAATTACAGCTTGATCTGGATAAATATAATGACCAATATCCTCCTATTAACATAAGGACTTATGCTAATGCACATGACCGTTTCATTATTATAGACGAAACCGAAGTGTATCATATCGGGGCCTCTTTAAAGGATCTGGGGAAAAAGCTTTTTGCTTTCACCAAGATGAATATGCCTGCCAGCGTTATCATGAACTCACTAGAACTTTGATCTATGGCAACTATTCAGAAAATAAATCAACCGGTGGAAGAGCTGCGGGAGAGAATATATATTGATATGGAAGAGTGGTGGTCTATAAGTAAGTATGAGAGCAATACCGTAATAGCAATAAAGAACCAACTTTTGAAGCGGGAGCTATCATCGAAATTGCAGGTGGAAAGCAAGGAGAACTTGCGTCTGTACTCAGAATAGTAAAGGAGATTGAGAAACAAGATAACCGAAAATGGGTGATTACCTTGAATGCTAAAGATGAATTTAACAAGAAGGTTTCGGTAATTACCCTACGACTTAATGCGGAAGAGGCACAAGCTTTAAATCGTTTGAAGAAAAGTATAGGGAAGAAAACAGCCAGTGAAACATTAAAATATTTGATTAGAGAGTTTCCTCGATGGGAAGAAACCACCAAGGAAATCATTAAGTCGGCTAAGGCAAAGGAGGCCAAATATGAACATTTGAAGAAGCTGAATAGAGAATTTATGTTAGCTTTTCAAGCTATTGTCCAGGCTGTTAATGAAGAGGATTGATAGCATCTATGTAGGTAAGTTCTGTAAAATGCCTCTTTAATGCTATCAAATTGGATAAATTTTAGTTGATTTATAATATTGATTTATAGCAATTATGAAAATAGGATATGCTCGTGTTTCCTCGAGGGAGCAGAATTTGGATTTGCAGATCCAGACTTTGGAAGAAAGTGGATGTGAATTGATCTTTAAAGAAAAGATTTCGGGTGTGGCCGATAAACGTCCGGAACTGGAGAAGTGTTTGGATCACCTTCGCAAAGGTGATGTCTTGGTCGTATATAAATTAGATCGACTCGGCCGATCATTACGGAGTATACTATGGACTATTGATCGTTTAAAGAAAAACGATATTGCTTTTGTTTCATTGAAAGACAATATCAGCACTGAGGGTCCGGCCGGTGAGTTGATGGCTAATATAATCGGAGCATGTGCCCAATTTGAAAGGGATATCATCGTCGAGCGTTGTAAGGATGGCCGACGGATAGCAAAGGAAAAAGGAGTAAAATTTGGTCGTCCTCCTAAGAAGGTTAATAATAAAAATACCGAGAAAGTGGATAGCTGTGCTAAATTGTATTTAGCCGGCAGTTCTCTTAGCGCCATTAAGAAAGCATTAGGCATTGGCAGTTATGAAACTATCTATCGTTTCTTAGCTCTAAAAGGGATATCACCTTCTCGATCAAAATCAAAAAGGAAGTGAACTTTGAGTGAGGAGTCTATTGTGAGAATATCCAGATCACAATGCACCTTTCCTTTTTGTTCTGTTATGTATTTCTACCTCTATATCGTGGCGTCTCAATTACTATTGTGCAAAAATTTGGAATATAGAAGTGTAAAAACAACTCAAATGTACAGTGCCGTTACAGATTTGACAATTGAAAGAGAACTCAGACGGAGTAATAAGAGATGTAACATTTGACATACTCCCATTTCTAAAGGAATGGGAGTCGGTTGTCATCGGAAACCGTCTACGTAGCAGGTCTTCCGTTTGCTCTTCCCAAAGTCGACTTAATATATTTTGAGCCGCATTGATGAGTTTTGAAAATCAAACGAACAGTTAAAAGACGAGTGAACGGAAACGTAAAAACAAATAATATTCTTTCTTCCATACCTTGTCACGCCCTTGTCTATATTGAGGACGTTTCATGTTTGTGAAACGATTTGGAGTTTTAACAATTATCTTCCTTCTTTTGCATTGAAAAAAAGCTCATAATTTTGTATAATCTAAAACAAAATTTATTATATTTGGATAGAGCTAACCAGTACTGTGCGGTTATAGCGTCTATTTGTAAAACTTTTAAACTTTATTTATTATGAAAAAGAGAATTATTATGATTTTATTTGCGACAATAGTCGCAGTAGTTGCTGGGTATAATATTTATCAAGCAAAGAAACCTATTGAGATGTCTGAATTGGCATTACTTAATATAGAGGCGCTGGCTCATGATGAGTCAAATTACTGGCCTAAGCCATGTTATATGTTTACTAGCACAACAATGCTACCTGACGAACCACAAGTTTATGTTCTAAAATGCATTGGCTGCGTTGTGGTGAAATCGGGTGTAAGTCTTGGTGAAAAGCTGTGTAACTCTACTGGAATTTGGTAAGAGACTGTTTTGAATTTATTAGAGGACTATCTTATGTTTATATAATCACCGAATAAATTCAAAACAGCTTCTTAAGACATTCTTTCTGGTTTATTTGTATAGTGATTTTTAATATATTTAAATATGAATAAAATAAAGTTATTGTTGTTGCTAAATTGTTCTTTGATTACCTCATGTGTAAGTCAAAATATTTCACAAAAAATACAGCCATTTCCAGAAAATAAATCTATTTATGCAGAGAAAATAAAAGTAAACGAAATAATCGCCATTGATGGGATAGATGTAAAAAAAGGGAATGTTTTTGTAACAGATTCAAGAAACAAGAATGCTATGTTATATCAATATTCACCGCCTGAATTCAAATGCATTTATAAAGATGGAATCATGGGGGGAGGAGAAAATGAATTCCAAACGCCACCTAGTATTTGTAAAAATACTTCTGATATTATTTATATTCGGGGGTATACTCCATTTCTTATCAAAGGTTTTATGTTGGATACGACTAATCATCTCTCTCTTGAGAAAGAGTTTAGGATTCCTTTTTCTGACGGAATGGCCAACTTTATGAATGTGGTTAATGATTCTATTTTAATATACAGTATGTTTCCGAATAAACTTGATATAGAAAAAATCAATTTAAATAGTCAGCAGAAAACTGGGCAGATTTTAATAGAACAAAGTCAAGAAGAAATATTCTTTGATATGAATAGAGGCTATTTGGCTGCTAATGATTCTCTTATAATATATGCTTATACATATAAAAAACAAATAGATTTTTATAGGGTAAGTGATATGAGTCTTTGTAAGAGACTCATTGATAGTTCTATAACACCCAATGTAGTAGTTGGAAACATAAAAGAAACTAAATTTATTCAGCGTGAATTGGTTGCAGGAAAGAATTATTTCTATATAAGATGTCCTAAAAAAGGGGGAGGATGTTTTATTGAGGTCTTTGACTATTTAGGACATTCTATCGCTAAATACGAATTGGATATTTTATTATATGCATTTGGTGTAGATGAAAGGAATAGAATTATATATGGCTATAATAGTGATATATTTGAAGATGGTTTTTTGAAATACGCTTATTAATATAAAAGCAAAACCGGGAGAAACCTCGGTTTTGCTTTTACATCCTCTAATTTTTTGTGGTTGTATAAGTAGATGTGAAAGTGAAAATTGCCCCAGCATGACGCCAGCCACTCAGATACCCCCTTATGTAATTTGTGGACTTCTGTTTTTTGAATTTTGCGGTTAATGTTCTATGCAAATAACATTATTTATAAATGGATTTGTTTTCATTGAAGCAAAGATAATGAAAACCTTATAAAAAAGCCACCTATTAAGAATTTGCTTTTCTAAGATAGGTGGCTTCGAACATATGATTTTGATATTATAAGCTAGATTCAACATTCAACTCCTTTTTTTTAATGTGGATGATGTTAATTTCCATCCGTTTGGTGAAGCTGTACATTGAAATTTTCTCTCAACGGGTCCGGAAACGATTAAACTCTTTTTCTCTAGTAGCCCCTTAAGATCATTTGAAGATAGATTTTTGAATATATCTATATTTTCTTTTCGTAGGAAATTAACTATATGTGTGCCCGAAGCGTTCTTTTGTGTACACTTATCTAATATATTTACATTTTCTATTTCTAAGCAGACTTCTTTCCCTATCATCTTTAACTTTCCGAATCCGGACATCTCATACATATTACTTTGCGCAATGATTTCATTAAATGGATAGGGAGGTCGCATATCCTACCGCAGATAATATATGTTAATCATATGACTATATAGTGGCATATTTAATAATGAATGTATCATGTTTATTAATAGCTCCCCGTATTCTCCATGACAGAGAGTGGAAAACCACTGGTTTGTTATCTTTAAATATAATAAGAAATTATCATAGTAACATTATATAATATTGATTGCAAAATTAGACGAACACCAATTAAACTCAATTATCAATTCAGATTTTTTTCTCTTTTTGCTCGATTGCGCTTTTCTGGAAGAGAACTTCCGGAGTTTGATTCTCTGTTTCCCTTGTTTAAATGCCTTGTAGAGGGGGCTCCAGTTGCATTTAGATAAATCAAGATATTAAATAGACAATTTAAGAAATAACAATGTTAGTGGATTTCATATTTTTGTTTCATGATTTTCCGTAAGGAAGATTAAAAATACCTTATGTTATTAACTTTTAAATTTAAGAATTATGAAACAAAGAAAGAAACTGCTGTTTGCTCTTTCGAGCTTAACAACAATTGTCATGTTTCTATTCTCTACGACAGCGTTGGGACAATCCTTATCTGTAAAAGGTAGAGTAGTAGATAAACAGGAAGAGCCGATTATTGGAGCCAGTGTTTTAGTAGAAGGGACATCCAATGGTACAGTAACTGATCTTAATGGAGATTTCACTCTTCCCAACGTTCCTTCTAAGGGAAAGGTAAAGATATCTTATATCGGATATACGACTCAGGTTATTCCGATAAATGGTAGAAAATACATTGCTGTGACTCTTTACGAAGATGCCGAGATGCTAGATGAAGTAGTTGTAGTGGGGTATGGAGTACAAAAGAAAGTGAATCTTACCGGTTCTGTTTCATCGGTAAATGGAGAAGAACTGAGTCGTCGTCCGGTGGCTAATGTTACTCAGAGTTTGCAGGGTATGGTGCCTGGATTGACTGTGACCAATGGGAATTCCGGACGTCCAGGATCTTCGGCCTCTTTAACTCTCCGCGGTCAGGGAAATCTGGCTAATACGGCCAATCCTTACGTTCTGGTCGATGGAGTGGAAATGAATCTTTCGGATGTGAATCCCAATGATATTGAGAACATTTCAGTATTGAAAGATGCTGCCGCATGTGCCATCTATGGTGCGCGTGCTGCTTATGGTGTGATTCTGGTTACCACTAAAAAAGGTGAAGAAGGCAAAATGCGCGTCAGCTACCAGGGAACTGTCGGTTGGAGTTCTCCCACCGTTCTGCCCGAGATGGCCAATGCTTATGACTTTGCCCTCTATTTTAACGAAGCCTGTGCTAATGCGGGTGTTGCCAAACAATATAGTGACGAAAAACTTACTCTCTTGCAGCAATACGTCAAAAATCCCGCAGGTATTGATCCCTGGAGTGAGTTGAATGGGCAAAACAACCTGGTAGCTGCATTTGAGAATACAGCTAAAGGTGTGGGAAATGTCGATTACTTTAAGCTTCATTATAAAGATGCTGCTTTCAAACAAGATCACAATCTGAGCCTAAGTGGTGGAAGTAAGAAAGCGCAATATTATGTTTCGGGCGGCATTTATACCGAAGAAGGTATTTTGCGTTATGCGGATATAGATTACAAGCGTTTAAATTTCAACGCCAATCTTACTTCTCAGATCACAGATTGGCTGAAAATGAAGGTTAACACTAAGTTTATGCATTCCGATAATAACACTCCTTTTGGTTCCGGTGGACTTTCGGAGGGATTTTATCATTCGTTGGCACGTTTTCGCCCCACGGTTAGTCCTATTGATCCTAACGGACACTTTACCGAACTGACCATGATTCCTTATCTGCAGAGTGGAACTTATACTAAGACAGAGAATGATCGCCTGACTCTGACCGGAGGTTTTGAGGCACAGCCTATCAAGGACTGGAGAATTTTTCTTGATTATACCTATCGTCAGGGCAATCAGGCATATCAGGCCTTGAATGTCGCTCCGATGATTCCGGGTCTGGACAACGAAACCCTTTATAAAGGTACGCGAAGCGAACTCGGAGTGGCCGATAAAGGTGCTTTTACCCGTTCTATGTATCAGACTCGTTATCAGTCTATCAATCTGTATACCAATTATCTGTTCTCCTTGGCCGATGCGCATAACTTTACGCTGATGGCAGGATATCAGGAAGAGGATTATAACTATAGCTACATGTATAATAATGTTACAGATTTGATTTCAAGTACGAATCCTGGATTAGGTCTGGCAACAGGTGATAAGAATATCTCGGAAACACGCAACGGCTGGGCCACACGCGGATTCTTCGGACGTATCAATTATGATTATAAAGGCCGCTATCTACTTGAGGCTAACGGACGTTACGATGGTTCTTCCCGTTTTGCTTCCAAGAATCGTTGGGGATTTTTCCCTTCGGTATCTGTAGGATGGAACATCGCCCGTGAATCGTTCATGCAGAAAAGTTTAGATGTTATTTCTGCTTTGAAGCTTCGTGGATCTTGGGGATTGTTGGGTAACCAAAGTGGTGCAGGACTTTATACTTTTGCTTCTACCATGGGAGTGACTTCGTTGGGTAATTTCTATTTCAAGGATGGTCGTGATATGTATATCAATGCTCCGGGGGTGGTAGACCCGAATACGACTTGGGAAAAAGTTGAAAGTAAAGAGATAGCTCTTGATTTCGGATTATTCGGTAATTCACTGACCGGTACTTTCGGTGTATTCCAGCGAGACACGAAAGATATGTTGGGTCCGACAGCCGACCTTGCAGATATTTTCGGTGCGACGGTTCCAAATACAAATAATGCCTGCATGCGCAATCGCGGATGGGAGTTGATGCTGAATTGGCGTGGAAAGATTGGCAGTGACATCGATTATTCAATTGGCGGTTCGGTTGCCGATGCGACCTCCGAAGTTACTGCCTATGAAAACCCGACAGGAACCAATCCTTCGGGTGCCTGGTATGTGGGCCGCAAAGTCGGTGAAATCTGGGGATACCGTGCCGATGGTCTGATTCAGACCCAGGAAGAAGCAAATGCTTACAATGCCCAGTATGATTTGTCTTACCTGTCCGGTCAGAAGTGGACTCCAGGTGATGTAAAATACCGTGATCTGAATGGTGATAACAAGATCAATAATGGTACCAATGTATTAGGAGATATGGGTGACGTGACAATTATCGGTAATACTACTCCACGCTATGAATATACGTTGAACGGATCTATCAGCTGGAAAGGCATTTCGTTGAGTGTTATGTTTCAGGGGGTTGGCAAACGCGATTGGAATCCCGGCGGAGCCGTTTATTTCTGGGGATGCGGCCCGTATGCACAAGTCACTGTTTTCAAAGAGCATCTTGACTATTGGCGTGAAGATAATAAGGGAGCTTATTATCCCAAACCTTATACAGCCGGTGCCGGTGCTATCGGACAATATCGGAACAAGACCTCTCAGACAGTCGACCGTTATCTGCAAAATGCAGCTTATTGCCGCCTGAAGAACTTGACTTTAAGTTATGACTTGCCGTCAGTATGGGTGAAAAAGGTAGGATTCAGCAAAACACAAGTATTCTTCTCTGGTGAGAATCTACTTACTTTCACTAAACTGGCCGGAATGTTCGACCCAGAAGCTGTATTTACCGGCAATGACTATACATCTGAGGGAGGAAAGAACTATCCGATGAACAGAGTGCTTTCAATAGGATTAATTGTTAACTTATAATACAAACTATATGAAAAAAAGAAATATACTGATTGGTTTAGCCCTCTTATTTGTTCTGGGAGGATGCTATGAACTTGACAAGATGCCTGAAGGACAGCTTTCTACGTCTACGGCTTTCGGAACTACTTCTGAAATTACTAAATATCTGAACCAATTCTATCAGAGTGCGGTGCGTACCCAACCCGGCGGGGTAGGCGGAGCCGACGGAATTGCTTTCGGAGATAATAACAGCGATAATATGATTTTAAATTCCGTCAATACCCGCCTCGCGGGAGAAACTTCGTTGAGCAGTGCGGTAGCATTGGGGAATTATAATAATATTCGTAATCTTAACTTCCTGATCAATAACTGGGGAAATTGTACTGAGACCGGAAGTGCTCTGAATAATTGTAAAGGAGAGGCTTATTATTTCCGTGCCTGGTATTATTATCAGATGTTTATTAACTATGGTGAACTCACTTGGGTAAATGAAGTACTTGATCCCGTACAGGAACAGATGGAACGTCCTCGTGACAAACGTACGTTGATAGCGGATAGTATTCTTGCTGATTTGGACAGAGCCATTCTGTATCTGAACTCCGAAAATACGAATGCGAATATGCGTGTACACAAAGATGTGGCCCGTGCGCTGAAAAGCGAAGTCGCTCTGTTTGAAGGTACGTGGGAAAAATATCATAAAGCCAAAGGTGATGAGTTTTATGATAAAACGATCACGGACGAAAAAATCGATGATTATTTTCGTCAGGCCGCCGATGCTGCTTATGCTGTAATGGAAAGAGGGGTATGGAACATTTCGATGGGCAATCCGCTGACTGCTTACCGTGACTTGTTCATTACTCTCGATCTGTCGAGTAACAAAGAAGTGCTTTGGTGGAAAAAGTATGATGCTTCTGACAATATAGGGCATTCTGTTACCCGTTATCTGAATAAGGGAGGTGGCTTGACCGGCGTTTCGGCTTCATTGGTAGATGACTATTTGACACGTGATGGACGTCCGTTTACAGGTTCGGAAAAAGATGCGGCAAAAGTCATCTATGGAGATGAACTCGCACCTGAACTACGTGATCCCCGTTTGTCGCAGACCGTTTGTACTCCCGGACAGTCTTTGCGTCCCAATAACGGATATGTGTATCAGTTTCCTCCTTTAGATGGAAATAGCTATGACCAGAATACGACCGGTTTCTCGCTATTGAAGTATGTAGAGTTCAATACAGAATATTCTGCAACAATCGACGGGGAATATAAAAGTCAGGCTCCGGCTATCCAGTATCGTTATGCCGATATTCTCCTTAATTATGCCGAAGCACTGGCCGAGTTGGATGGTGCAGGCAATGCCGATAAAATTGCAGCCGCTCTCAAGCCGCTCCGGGATCGGGTAGATATGCCTGCTGTCAATTTCGATCGTGAGTACAACACTTCTCCCGACTATCCTTTTAGTGGACTCGATAAATATATTCAGGTGGTACGTCGTGAGCGCCGTATTGAGAAAGCTTGCGAAGGAAGACGCCTATTCGACATTCTGCGTTGGGCTGCCGCCGATGTCCTGATTGTCGGAAATACACCTACAGGTGCTCTCTTTGTTGGTAGTAATCTGGAAGGCAGTTATGGAAATAATCTAGTGTACGACCAAGTAGCCAATAATAATCTGTTCTTGACAGGCAAGCCCGGTGATACCAAACGTTATATTATTCCGTTCAATAATAAAAACTATCCCAACGGATGGCAATTTAAACTTGACCGCGATTATTTACTCCCGATTCAGCAGCGTATGCTGACTCTGACAAACAACCAATGGAAACAAAATCCAGGTTGGTAAAATAGCACTATTTAAAAATTGGAATATAATATGGAAAAATCAACATCCTTGTTTTTATATTCCCTTGCAGGGACAGCGGCCTTTGTGTCGCTGTCTTCCTTTCAGGATATAAAAGATGAAAAGAAAGGAGAAGGGAAAAAATCTTTTAATGTTGTTTACATCATGTGCGATGATCATTCGTATCAAACTATAAGTACTTATGATCAACGCTATATGCAGACTCCGAATATCGACCGGATCGCAAACGAAGGAGTTCGTTTCACAAATAGTTTTGTAGCCAACTCGCTGAGTGGTCCCAGCCGTGCCTGTATGCTGACCGGAAAGCATAGTCATGCCAACGGTTTTACCGACAACTCCACTACTTTTGACGGAAGCCAGCAGACCTTCCCGAAGCTATTGCGTAATGCGGGTTATCAGACTGCGATGATCGGTAAGTGGCATCTGGTTTCCGAGCCTACCGGTTTCGATTATTGGGATATTCTCGTGGGACAAGGCAATTACTACAATCCCGACTTTATCAATAACGGGAAGAAGGTACAGCGTGAAGGCTATGCCACCAATATTATAACCGATCTGGCCATCGACTGGCTTGATGAAAAGCGTGACAAAGAGAAACCTTTCTGCCTTTTCATTCATCATAAAGCTCCCCACCGTACCTGGATGCCCGATCTGTGTGATTTGGATCTTTACGAAGACGTGGTCTATCCGCTGCCCGAAAACTTTTATGATAAATATGAAGGCAGAGTGGCGGCATCTCTACAAGAGATGAGTATTATCAAAGATATGGATCTTGTATACGATCTGAAAATGGCCGATAAAGAAAATGAAATCCATACTCAGACAGGACTCGAACAGGCCGGGCGTTCCATGTACAGCCGGTTAAGTCCTGAACAAAAACTTCTCTGGGATAAACATTATGATCCGATTATCCGGAAGTTTAAAGAAGTCAGACTGACCGGAAAAGCTCTTGCCGAATGGAAGTACCAGCAATATATGCATGACTATATGCGTGTGATCCATTCAGTTGACCGCAATGTGGGACGTGTGCTCGATTATCTGGAGAAAAACGGATTACTGGAAAACACGATGATTGTTTACACCTCCGATCAGGGCTTTTACATGGGCGAACACGGTTGGTTTGACAAACGCTTTATGTATGAAGAGTCTTTTCGTACACCTCTGCTGGTACGTCTTCCCGGAGGTAAGAAAGGCGACATCGACAAGATGGTGCAAAACATCGATTATGGTCCTACCATCCTTGATCTTGCAGGTGTACCTACTCCTGCGGATATGCATGGAGTTTCGTTCTTGCCCCTGCTTCGTGGAGAGAAAGCTTCCCGATGGCGCAAGTCGCTTTATTACCATTTCTATGAATATCCGGCAGAACATGCGGTCAGACGGCACTATGGAGTGCGTACCGAACGTTATAAACTGATGCACTTTTACAACGATATAGATTGTTGGGAACTGTATGATCTGAAGCAGGATCCGTCCGAAATGAACAATCTGTATGGAAAGCCGGGAACAGAGAAAATAACGAAAGAGCTTCGGCAAGAATTGCTTAAACTTCAACTTCTGTACGACGATCCGATTCGTAAGTTAAACTAAAATGTTCCGGAGGAGGACATGCTCTGATTAACTTATGTAACGTATATAACGAGACGGTCTTAAAATCCAAATGACACGCCCTGAGAAAGTCATAAATTATAGCTGAAAGACGAAAAGAGTCATATCAAACTCTATCTTGAGTGAGGATATGACTCTTTTTTTTGTGGTTAATAGAGGTTGGAAGATGATAGATTGAAGTTATTCGTTTCTAAAATAAAGTCTTGATACACCCTTTTGCATAAGTCTGTTTATTCTTCTTTATTTTTCTTCCTGTATTCGGAGGGACTTTCGCCCACTATGTTTTTAAATATGGTACTGAAATTTCGCTGGTATGTAAATCCGGTTTGTTCCGAAATATCCCGTATTCCCAGAGCAGTGTCTGTAAGCAACTGCTGGGCATGGCGGATGCGTTGTTGGGTGATATATTCGTTGACGCCGACACCTATAAATGTTTTCATTTTATTGTAAAGTGTGGCCCGGCTCATGTGCATCAGTTGCGCTACCATATTTACATCCAGCTCGGTATTGTCCATGTTTTCACTGATTATTTTGTTGAGCAAGATTATGAATTGTTCGTCTTGTGGTGTTTCAGGATCCGATTTGTGCTCATTTTCCATTATTTCCGTGCCCCTGTAATGTTGGCGCATGATATTGTGGTTATTTAAAATATTCTGAATTTGTATAGTCAGCAAATCCATATCGAAGGGTTTGGGGATGTAGGCATCAGCTCCCGTCTTATAACTTTGCTCCATACTGGGGTCGTCCACTCTCGAGGTCAGCAGGATGACAGGAATGTAACCGAGTTCTGCATTCTCCTTGATTCTTTTACATAATTCAAGACCATTCATTCGCGGCATTATAATGTCACTGATGACGAGTTGGGGAAATTTAGAAACGATGGTTGGTATCGCCTCCATTCCGTCGTGAGCCTTGTATACCGTTTCAAAAAGCGAAGATAAGTTCTCGGCTAGATAGTCACACAAATCTGGATCGTCTTCAACTATAATGACCGAGCGGTATCGGGTGGATGATAAACAGGTCTCTATCATCGAACTGTTCTGAATGGGGAGCACCTCGTTCAAATAAGGTTTCGGGGTACAGGTAACATGCCCCGGTACCTGTTGATAGGGTAATGTGAAATAGAAAGTGGCTCCCTTGGTTTCGTTGTTGACAGCCCCGATGCTGCCTCCATGCATTTCAACCAGTTGTTTAGCATATGACAGTCCGATACCGGTTCCCTGAATGTTGTGCTTACCCTGCTGAAATCTGGTAAAGAGGCTTTCAATATTTTCATCGCCCAGTCCTATGCCTTCGTCTTTGACTTCGATGCGCACCAGCTTATTGTCTTGCTCCAGCCGGGTGGTAACCATAACTTCCGAATTCGGATAACTGAATTTATAAGCATTCATCAGCAGATTGCTGACAATGATTTCACACTGTGCGATATCGAAAGAGACGATCCGGATATTGGGATCGGGGTGGAAGACCAAACGGATGCCCCGCATCTCGAATTCATTGCCGAAATCGTCAATAATAGTCTGTATCCAGTCGTTGAAGAGGGTTGGAGTCAGTTGCATCGTGTTCTGTCCCACTTCCATTTTTCGCATGTTGAGTATCATGTTGATGATATTCTTCATCTGCCTCGCTTGCTTAAAAGTTCCCTGTAGCTTACCTCGTATTTCGTATGGTATTTGCTTGTTGTTCATTAACTGCTTCAGCGGAGTATAAAGTAGTGTCAACGGAGTACGCAATTCATGGTTGATATTGATCAATGCCTGTACTTTGTCTTTATAGATTTGTCTCTCTTTTTCTTTTAATTTTTGTTGCATACGCTCTTCACGGCGCCGGATAATGTAGATTGCCACTACAAGCAGGATGCTAATATAGAGCGTGATAAATACGGGATGTTGCCACCAAGGTGGGAGTACCGTTAGATGCAGCAAATCGTAGAAAGGGCTCCACCGTCCGTCTATCTGTGTACATTGTACCTTGATCCGGTAGTCTCCCGGAGGCAGTGTCTGAATGGCTAGATATGGTCTTGAGGACTGAATAAAGTTACTGTTTAGCCCTTCTATGTGATAGCGGTAAATACGTTTGCGAAAGATATCTCCTTCATCCAGTTTACTGCGTACGGTCAAAGAAGTGAAGTGCGGATTTATTTCCAGTTGTGGAACATTTCCACTGTGGTCAGGCATGATGTTTATTCCGTTCAGTTGTGTTTCCAGCAGACTGAGTTTCGGGATGTTCTGTTCATAATGCTGATTGAGTGACTTGTTTACGCGCACCAATCCTGAAGAGCCTCCCATGTAGATATTGTTGTCGCGGGTCACCAATACCGGTTTGGGCAGAAAATCATTTGGCGACACTCCGTCCGTCTCACTGAATATTACAAATCGTTTTTCTTTCGGAAAGTAAGCATACAGTGTCCCTGAAGTTCCTATCCACATAATTCCCGTATGATCCATTATTAGGGAGGTTACGATGTCATTGTCATCCGGAAGTTTGATTTCTGTTTTCTCGGATGTTTTCAGATTGAGTGTATTCAATCCGTTTCGGGTAGCCATCCATACTACTCCGGTGCTGTCGATATACGCCGATAATATATTCTGGTTCAGGTTTATCGAAGTCGGTTCATACCTGTTCGCTTCTTTGTTGTAGAGGAATATGTGGGTTTGAGTAAAAAAGTATGGTTTTGAGTCATATTCGCCGATGAAGATCCAGGTCCCCAAATAGTTCTTTCCGGGAGGTGTAATCGAGGTGAACTGTTTCTTTTCTCTGGAGTACCGATAGTAGTAGCCACCATGAAATTCGATCTCTCTTTCAGGGGTTGTATATAGGTTAACCGGTATTCCCAGATAGTTAATCCGGCTGTCTATTTGTTCGTTCAATATTGTAAAGTGCCGTTTCTTACCGTTTTTTTTATCGAATATATAAATTCCTTTGTTAAAGTTCGATGCCAGTAGCTCCGTATCGGAGAAGCGACAAATAGAAACAATTTTATCGCCGAAAGTGGACGGAAAATGGGTGAACTCTTCGGTGTTCGGATTGAAACAGTTGATACCTCCGCCGTCTGTTCCTATCCAGATGGTACCTTTCTCATCTTCAAGCAGGCATAACGGACATTTCTCGGACATTCCGCTTGGATCATTTTTGGGTGCTTTCGTATAAGTCTTTATAAAGTTTTCTTTCATCCCCAATAGCCCTTCCCTCACCATGCCGATCCACATATTGTTTTTGCTGTTTTGCAGGCAGAGAACCGAATTGGCTGGAAAATTATGGCTTCTTTCACTTGACAGGATGGTGAGTTGCCTGCTTTCCGGCGTGATGATGTTAACTCCACCTCCATCGGTTGCCAGCCAAATCTGTCCGTTTCGTTCTTCGATATCTAATACGACGTTGCTACTGAGCCCTGGGTTTTGGGAGTTGAAGATGGCTGTCAGTTTACCTTCAGGTGTATAGCACGCTGCTCCCTTTCCATATTCCGTAATCCAGAAACGGTTCTGGGAGTCGATATAGAAGTCAGTGATCATATTCAGACTGTCAAATGGTGAATTTTTGATCTCTCCGGTGAACTTGTTTATCAATATCAGACGTTGCTCCGTTGTGGAGAGGGCAATAAAAGTTTGCTCGTCGTATGTATACATTTTACTGATCAGAACGGGCTTGCCGTTCTTTTTTAGTGGCAGGCGTTCCAAAGGCCTGTTATCCGAATGATAGTACAGTAATGTATCCCTGATGGGAAATATGGTTTGATTTTTGTCCGTGAATGCGGTGTAGGCTTTTATCGGTCTGCCTTCGTTTAGCAACGGTTCGAAGAGGTCCTTTTTCTGATTGTAATGCATCGTTCCGTTTTGTGTAAAGATCCATACGTTTCCATGTCCGTTACCTGTTACTCCGTAGATTAATTGTGAATAGGTATGTGTAGAGTGGTGTTGAGGATACTTCTTCAGCTTTTCTCCATCGAAACGGTAAATTCCGTAGGGAGTGCCGATCCATACCAGACCGTTTTGGTCGTCATATATTGAGGTGACTGTCGAGGGGAGCCCCTCTTTTACAGATATTTGTTTAAAATAATAGTATCCGGAGTTATTTCCTTTTATTGTGTGAATGTTGATTAATAGTAGGAGTGAAAATAAGGTTACTATCTGTTTTTTCATATATTAGCTTTGAAAATTTGACTAGGTCAGTTAAAATATGGAGGTATGCCGGGATGTACTTTCCCGTCTGGTCAGCATTTTCGGTTCGCCTCCATTAATGTTTCTCTTCTTATTATTAGCAGTGTCCTACAATGCCAATTAAACAATCTATACGATGGACTTTAATACGGCGTTCTTTCTCCCAGGTAGTAGAACTTTCATTGCCATCAATGGTTTGTTTCATGTTTTTGAAGCCGTTTCCTATAAAATATGATGCTCCCACTCTGGCAGAGAATCTTTTTGTTATTTTATATTCAAACATTATATCAATATTTGCAGCAAAAGAATTTGTACTTGTTTTCCATTTAAGTAAATCAGCGTTGTTTTTGTAGTGCATATATCCTGCTCCTACAGTGTTAATCATATTAAAATTATTTGTTAGAGGAGTTATTAATTCAAATTGAGGTGCAATGTAGTGTAGGGATACATTGTCTTTATAATTTGTATATACATCTACAAGCTCATATTTTCCGGAAGTTCCCCAATAATTGTACTTTATTCCTAAGCCTATCCGTTTATTTAGTAGATATAGCACTTTTAAATCAGCTGAGATTCCATTTTTATATTCATTTCTGTAATTAGGACTTACAGGAGAGAGGTTAGAGCTACCGACTAAAAAGCCAACTCCTACATTGGCAGAAACAAGTACTTTGTTTTGTAATTTCTCTTGTGAAAAGAGAGATAAACTACAAAATAAAAATAGCATTAATAGATTATTTCTTTTCATATCATAGTATGTTTGATTAAAAATTGAAAAAATACGAACTGTCCAATGAAGATTCTAGTGCATAGGATAACAAAAATAAGAATAAAATCGAATAATACTACTTCTTTGCAATATATATATTTTAATTTATCAATCTTATTTTTGACATACTCCCATTTCTAAAGGAATGGGAGTCGGTTGTCATCGGAAACCGCCTACATAGCAGGTCTTCCGTTTTCTCTTCCCAGAGTCGACTTAATATATTTTGAGCCGCATTGATGAGTTTTGAAAATCAAACGAACAGTTAAAGGACGAGTGAATAGAAGCGTAAAAACATATCGAATGGAAGCAAGTTTATATCCAGGACAGTACAGCCTATGGAAAAAATATCCCCAGAGTAAACTCGCAGATTGCAGTCGAACTAGTGTATCAAAAACTGGAATGTGCAAAAGTCTATACAAGGCATATGGAAGATGCGATGGTACAGAAAGTTCAGGTAGTCCCGAAAATACCAAAAACAGCCTCCATGATTTATGCTGGAGGCTGTTTTTTATTATTTATTCAAGAAATAAAGTTACTTCATCTCCAAAAAACTGTTCTTTCTCATATGCCCCAATGATAGAATATGTAGCATCATCTATTCTATTCTTTTTTAAAGAACCGATAAAACTTAAAATATAACTGTCTGTTGTTTCGTCTGGTTCAAGTCTTTTTCCATAAGGACTTTTTATTATAATTCTACCATTATTTATTTCATATTTTGATTTTCCTTTCAAAATATATAAAGTGTTTTTTGTTTGGAAGGAAACGGAATCATTGTTTTCAAAGGTAAGAGAGAGGCTTTGATTACTAAAGGTCTTTCCAAGAATCATGGTTTCAATATCCGTCTGTTCTTTTTCGCATGAATACAAACAGAAACACAATAGAATTAAATAACTAATAATCTTCATAATCTTTAAAAACTTACAGAACGTGAAAATGCATCACTCATTGGACTTATTGTTATTGATACGGTTCCATTACTAACATTTTTAGGACGATATCCTTTTGAAGAGTTTTTCTCTACGATGATAGCATCATAAAAATTTAGAGTTAACGTCCCTAATTGATCACTTTCTTTCGTTGTTTCTATTGTAATAGTGGAACTAGTGGAAGTGGATTTAGTTGTGTCGTATCCTAATCCAATTTTAATACTTCCTCCTTTTGTACCTATTGGAATATCACCATCTGCACTAGACCTAAAATTTGCTGCAAAAGTAGTTGTTTTATTTTGACTATAAGTAATCTTTTCATCTGCATCTCTTTCAAAAATATTAATAAATCTCTCTAAAGACTGTGTGGAAATATCCCACTTAGGTAATCTTGTGTCATGCCCTTTTGTTCTAGGATAATACCATTTTCTTTCTAATTTATGAGGATCTATAGTGTAATAGAATTTAGAGTGTCTAAACATTGTTTTATGTCTATATGACTTTTCTATAGGAACGTTAAATAATTCTTGAGGTTTAACATTAAAAACATATTCGTGTGCTGTCAGTTCTTTGATATTTTTAACTCCTGTAAATACTTGTAAGATAATTTCGAAATTCCCATCAATCCAAAATCTACTTAGGGCTTCATCATCGGAAATTTCACCTTTTTTATTGCTAATAGTTCTTTTGTCTTTTCGAGTTGGATCTCCTTCCTGATCTGCCATTGTAAAGTAACTACTTGGACTTATTTGAATTCTATAAATATATTCATCTATATTCATGTTTAGACTTCCCTCCTGTTTATTATTTGTTAGTCCATAATATATATTATCGCGTTGTAGAGAAGGATTTTCTTTCATTTTTTCATAGGCATCTTTTACTATTGGATCTACAATGTCTTCAGAAAGCCAATCTATATTATCAGGTTCTGACATACTACGTGTTGATGGAGTATTTTGTTTGCTATTTATTCCATCAAAAGCCTTGTCTATGAATTGATAACTATTTGCAACACCACGAGTATTTATTGATACGGGGATAACTCTTTCATTGTTTTTTACAACGAGTAAATGAAAACCTGGAATGCAGTTTTGGGGGATTTCTCCGGATTTTTCACCATTAAAATACAATAACATCTTAGAGGTTTGATTCTCTTTGAAAGTAACAGGAATCTGATTGTCTGTTATATCCCAATTATAAGGAGTTATATTTGTAAATAGAGATAAGTCTGGAATATAAATATTCAGCAATGGTAAAGCTCTTTCAATATTGCTTAATTCCTCTTCTGTTGTGTACCTCAATAGTATATTTCTAAATGTTTTGCTGTTTCCTACTTCTTCATTTTTTAAAATAGGATAGAAAACGTCAAAGTCATTGTCAAATTGTTGTATTGCTTTATCCTTTATGAAGCTACGTAGGTCTATATTTTCATATATAGCCTTAGATAAAATCTCGGCAAATTTTTGTTTGGCGCCATTTTCGGTCAACGAAATGCTGTTTAAAAGGGGAGTGGTCGAATCTTGTGCACTTTGATTTTCCGGGAAATCCTCTGTACAAGAAAAAGCAAATGTACATAGTGCAATAATGAATAAACATTTTTTCATAATGTCTTGATTAAAAAATGATATTTATCTATTAATTTGTTATATGCAAATATAAAGAATATATCCTTTTAATTCTTCGATATCCTTGATTTATTATTTAGAATTCCTCACTTAGTATTTTTAAGAGTATGTTTCTTTGTGTGTACCTTGTTCGCCCTCCTCCATGCCTTATTATCCATAAAATATGATATTATGAATTCAATTTCTCGGCTATAACCTTAATAAGATTGGCCAAGATTATACCTCTTATTGAAAAATTCACTCATTGCCTACGTGATTTTAGAAATTATATTCACCCATATCAGCAGATGTGTATCGGATTTGAGCCAGACGAATACATGACAAAAATTTGTTTTCAAGTTTTGAAAGCAGCGTTGTGTTAAATTAAAGAAACAATAATAACTGATTATTTACAGGTGGATGGGAATTAATGTTTCCAAATATTAGTGTTAGAGATAATGTATCTGTGTTTTTCTTATAATATTACTCTATTTTTGAAAAAAACAACAGATAAAAGCCACCTATTAAGAATTTGCTTTTCTAAGATAGGTGGCTTCGAACTTATGATCTTGATATTATAAGCTAGATTCAACATTCAACTCCTTTTTTTTTAATGCGGATAATGTTAATTTCCATCCGTTTGCTGAAGCTGTACATTGAAATTTTCTCTCAACGGGTCCGGAAACGGTTAAACTCTTTTTCTCTAGTAGCCCCTTAAGATCATTTGAAGATAGATTTTTGAATATATCTATATTTTCTTTTCGTAGGAAATTAACTATATGTGTGCCCGAAGCGTTCTTTTGTGTACACTTATCTAATATATTTACATTTTCTATTTCTAAGCAGACTTCTTTCCCTATCATCTTTAACTTTCCGAATCCGGACATCTCATACATATTACTTTGCGCAATGATTCCATTAAATGGATAGGGAAGTCTTTGATAAAGGCTTTTTATAATTTCGTTTCGTTTCGTTTGTATCTGTTCCGATAGTCCATGGTATCCTCTTAGGTCTAATCTGGAGATTATATCTTCAACGGCTTGAGTTATTTTTTCAGTGGGAGAAAGATTCATATCAAATCGTTTGTATAATACAAGTGACTCATTCCAGTCTTTTCCTCTAGCCGGTTTTATTATTTCAATGTCATCCAGATCGTTTCGTTTCATGTACTCTTTTATGGTGTCTAGGGAAACATGATCTTCATGTATCGTTTCGTGTTTCCCATCTTCGTGATGGATGTGGAGAACCTTCTTTTCTGAACCTGGTACTTCAGGAGCTTTGTAGGATTTATTATTTTTTCCTTTTAGCCAGCAAGCTACTGATATATCGAAAGAATATCCACTTAGGTCTTTGTCAAAGCAGCAGTGCCATTTGGTATTGGGGAATACCTTGATTAATTTTTCAATTTGCCCTTGTGTAACATGTCCACCAACGGAAATAAATGCAGAAGTAGTCTGCTTACTGAATCCTTGAAGTTCATAAAAACTCATGGCATCAATAGCTGACTCAAATAGATATAGGTCGGTAACTTGGTTATAAGGAACGAAGTTTGCGATCCAACAGCTTGAGGATTTGTCTCCACCTTTACAAAATGACTTATAATTAACATCATTTTCAGGGAAGTAATTTCTCATTTCGAGGTTGGTAATTTCCATCTGTCCTGGTTTCCGGAATGGAAATGCTATAGTGTTATGCCTACCAGTAACGTAAATATGGCATCTACTTCGGAAATCATCTATTGTTTTGGGAGATAGCTTTCGTCGAACTGTTAAAAACTCATTATTACTATCGTTTAACGTCTTTGGTGCCCAAGCTTTTATATCAAAAGTTACCGGATGATTATCATTACCTCTATTCTGTGACTGGTATGATGGAACATTAATTGGGGTATTATCGGCTGATAAATAACGACTCAGTACTTCATTCACACCGGCAAATCCCCCTTTGGTTGTACTACCAAACCTATCAAGACGATTCTGGACAAAGTTTATTAGATTACCTTTGTCCGTGGCAGGAGCCATACGAGAAAAGTAGGTACTCTTTGCCGGATCTTTGGGATTGAATATTACGATTTCATCTTCAGGATGTTTAGGATTTCCTAAAAACAAGCTCAAAAACTTTTCTCCGCCAGCGGGATTTACCCAGTAGCCGAGTGATCTTGCTATTTCTTGTATGGGGATTCGGGCCCTAAATTCGTTGAATGTATACATCGTACTAATTTTTTTAAAGGTACATATTATTTTTAATTAATCAAGATCAGAGTATTTGGTATTCCAAGTACCGGAGAAATTTGTTTATCGGTGAGGTGGAAACCCGTTTGAAGTAGATTTTGAAGGAACGGAGTGAAGAGAACGGATAGCAACAGGACATCCACCCGCCCACATTCAAGAACTGGAGGAAGTACCGTTCCGTAACATTCAAACAGACAGGATACACCCTGAACGGGAACATGCTGACCATCAATGCGCTGAAACTCCGTCTGAAGTTCCACCGGTCAAGACTAGCCGAAGGCAAAATACAGACACTGAGCTTGACATGAGGTTGAGACTATAGGATATATTTGGATAATGGTACTTTCTGATTAGTTTTAAGAAGTAGTTGCCTAATGGCTGTTTTTGAAAAAAGGACAATACCACTATGGGATATCATAGTAAGACTGTAACCTGAATGTAACTGTATGGTAATATTCGTTTAAATAACATACAATTATTTTGCAAAATATTTAAAAAATATAAATTTTAATTTAACGCAAAAAAGTAAAGGTATGAAAATCAAAGAAAGTACTACTTTCAAGTTCATTGGGTTACTGTATGTTGCAGGTTTATTGCAAGGGGTACCGGTGGTTTATGCAACACAGTCTGCTAGGAGAGCGGGTATCACCCAGCAGGCGGTGTATCGTATCAGTGGATGTATTACTGATGCTAATGGTGAGCCGATTATCGGAGCCAATGTTCTTGTGAAAGGGGCTGCTACCGGTACCGTAACAAATATTGACGGTGAGTATGCATTGAATGTATCCACGGGTGATATCCTAATGATTTCTTATATTGGATATATCCAGCAGGAGATCAAATTGAAGGGAGAAAAACAACTGAACATTGTTCTTCAGGAAGACAGTCAAATTTTGAACGAGGTTGTTATAGTTGGATATGGTACCCAGAAAAAGGTAAATCTAACCGGAGCTGTCGAACAAGTGACAAGTGAAGTGTTTGACAACCGTTCGGTACCCAATGTGACACAGGCCCTTCAGGGGTCTATTCCGAACTTGAATATCAAGCTGACAGATGGAAAACCGACCCGTTCGGCCAGTTATAATGTACGTGGTACAACTTCTATTGGGCAGGGAGGTAATGCCTTGGTACTGATTGATGGTGTGGAGGGTGATCCGTCGATGTTGAATCCCAATGATATTGCCAGCGTATCTGTATTGAAGGATGCTGCTTCCGCCTCTATTTATGGAGCTCGGGGAACATTTGGGGTAGTGCTGATTACTACCAAAGAGCCAATGAAAGATAAAACCTCAATTACCTATACTGGTAACTTTTCAGTGCAACGTCCTGTGACTGTTCCGGACTTTGTTACAGATGGGTATGAATATGCCAGTCACTTTTATGAAGCCTATCATGCCTGGAACAATTATTCGGCTGATCCCAAGAATATTAATAAAACTCAGGATTTCTCTTTGAGTTGGCTTGAGTTATTTAGAAAACGCAAAGAGCAAGGTATCACTACTGAAGTAGAAAGAGATGTTACGGGTAAGTATGTTTATTACGGCAATACCGACTACTATGATGCTCTTTACAAGAAGAATACATTTGCTCAGGATCATAACCTGTCGTTGACTGGTAGCAACGGAAAGTTGAATTATTATATTTCCGGCAGATATTACGGATACGACGGATTATTCCGTTACAATACGGATGATTACAACATGTTGAATCTACGTGCCAAGGGCTCTATTCAGTTGTTCAGCTGGTTGAAGATAGAGAATAACATGGAATTTTCCAATATGGATTACCACAATCCAATGAATGTGGGTGAAGGTGGTTCTATCTGGCGTAATATCTCGGATGAGGGTCACCCCAGTGCACCCATTTTTAATCCCGATGGAAGTCTTACTTATTCTGCTGCCTATACGGTGGGTGATTTTATTTATGGAAGGAATGGTATAGATACTAATGACAAGGTGCTCAGAAATACTACGGGTTTCACTGCCTCTTTCCTGGATAATAAGCTACAAGTAAAAGGGGACTTTACTTTTCGCAACACAGACAATGCCAAAACACAACGTCGTGTACCGGTACCATATAGTAAGGTAGAGGGAATCCCTCTTTTGCTGAGTGAGAAATACAACGACCTTAAGGAGAGTACACAACGTACAGAATATCTAGCGACCAATATCTATGCTAACTACGAAAATAAGTTTGGAGATGCTCACTTTATAAAAGGTATGTTGGGGTATAACTACGAACAATCCAGATTCAAGAGTCTAGAGGTTCAGCGTAACGGCTTGTTATTGGATGCCTCTGAAAATATTAATCTAGCATTGGGGGATGCTATTACTACTGCGGGAGGATACAATAAATGGAGGGTAGCCGGGGGATTTTTTCGTTTAAATTACGCTTTTAAAGACCGCTATTTGATAGAAGTGAACGGACGTTATGATGGTTCTTCAAAATTTCCCTCCAATCAACAATGGGCATTTTTTCCTTCTGTGTCAGGTGGCTGGCGAATCTCGGAGGAACCCTTCTGGCATGTGAGTGACGATATCTTTTCGAATGTTAAGTTGCGTGCATCGTATGGGTCTCTTGGTAATGGTAATGTGTCGCCATACAGTTATCTGGAATTATTGAGCATTCGGACTTCCGATCGTGTATTGGGAGGAATGAAATATAAATATACCAGTGCTCCTGGTGCTATGCCTCACGGATTGACCTGGGAAACTGCTACTACCACCGATATCGGACTTGATTTTGCAATGTTACGTAACCGTCTGACTTTTTCGGGAGATTATTATATACGTAAGACGACAGATATGTATACGGTTGGTGTTACCCTACCGGATGTGTTTGGAACTACTTCGCCAAAAGGGAACTATGCCGATATGACTACCCGTGGCTGGGAAATTACGTTGACTTGGCGTGACCAATTTTCACTTGTCGGAAAACCTTTCAATTACGAGATACGGGGAACCTTGTCTGATTATATATCTAAAATTGATCGGTATAACAATACTGACAAGAGCCTGAGCGATTATTACGAAGGACAAACCGTAGGTGAAATATGGGGATATATAACTGAAGGACTGTTTAAGGATCAGGCTGATATAGATAGCCATGCTTCGCAGAAACTTATTCAGTCTTCCTCAAAAAATATCTGGTATCCGGGTGATGTGAAAATTAAGGATCTGAATAACGACGGAGTTATTGATTATGGAACCAATACACTTGATGATCATGGTGATAAAACGGTGATTGGTAATAGCCTGCCCCGTTTCTCTTACAGCTTAAACCTGAGTGCGGACTGGAATAATATTTTTGTATCTGCCTTTTTTCAAGGGGTAGGTAAGCAAGATTGGTATCCGAGTTCAGAATGTATATTCTGGGGACAATATAACCGTCCGTACAACAACATGCCCACTTGGCATCAGGATAATTACTGGACTGAAAAGAATCCGAATGCTTATTTGCCGCGCTATACCGGCTATAACAGTTCTGTGAAGAGTACCGTGCAAACACGGTATCTTCAGAATGTGGCTTATATCCGTTTGAAGAATCTTCAGATCGGATATAATCTGCCAAAGCAGTTTGTATCCAAGGCCTGCATTCAGAATGCCCGTGTTTATCTTTCTGCGGAAAACCTTTGGTGCTGGTCGCCGCTTTACAAGCACACGAGAGATCTGGATGTGACCAATATCTATGGTTCTGATGTCGATCTGACCGATGGAGGCAGTGGCGATGGCAACAGTTATCCGCAAATGAAAAGTATCAGTTTAGGTTTATCACTCACATTTTAATCATTGAAATATGAAACGATTTATATATTCTTTTTTATCTGTTTGTCTATTTTTCTCCTCTTGTTCTTTGGATGAATCTCCGCAAGCTTCGGTAGATAAGGATGCGATATTCGGTAGTGAGAAAGGGCTCGCTACATATTCTTATTCTTTTTATAACATATTGCCTTCAGTAGCTAATGGTTTTAGGCAAGATGCAATGTGTGATTACGGTGCTGTAACCAGTTTCGATTCTTTTCTGAGAGATGGCGCTTATTCGGCAGAGAACAGCAGTGGATGGTCATGGGGGGAGCTTCGGAATATCAACTATTTTATAGAAAACTGTGTCAACGAAAACGTGGATACTGCTGTGCGTAATAATTATATAGGACTGGCACGCTTTTTCCGGGCTTACTTTTATTATATGAAGGTGGTACGCTTTGGAGATGTACCTTGGATTGATAAGACCTTTGAGGTGGATAGCGAAGAGTTGTATGCCGGACGTGACCCGCGTACGGTAGTTATGGATCACGTACTTGAAGATTTGAATTTTGCTTGTGAGAATATTACCCGTACCAAGGATGAGACGGGGTCCTTAGTTACCAAGTGGGTGGCTTATGCGCTGAAGTCACGTATTTGTTTGTTTGAGGGTTCTTTTCGTAAATATCATGCTGAATTGGGATTGGAAGATACGTCTGACCGCTGGTTTCAAGAGGCGGCCTCTGCTGCCGATGTGGTGATAAAAGAGTCTGGACACTCTTTGTACACGGGAGCGGGAACAGAGGCTTCGTTCCGTACTTTGTTTATCAGTGACACTCCAGTGACAAGCGAGGTAATGCTGGCCAGTTGCTGCGATGCCAATCTGGGTGTATTGGGTGAAGCTAACTGGTGGTGGACCTCCGGTACATTTGGTGCCCGGTTCAGTATGATACGTACGTTTATCAATACTTTTCTGAATACTGACGGCACTCCGTTCACGTCCCGTTCGGGATATGAGAAGATGGAGTTTTATGATGAATGTCAGGGACGTGACCAACGTCTAGCACAAACCATTCGTACTCCGGGATATCAACGTGACGGTAAGCCGGCAGCTCCAAATTTCAACGGATATTCGTTTACAGGTTATCAGCCTATCAAGTATACTCTAGATGCCTCGCGTTATGATGAAGGTGCACTGAATACGAATGCTATTCCTCTGTTTCGCTTTGCCGAGGTATTATTGAATTATGCAGAGGCGAAAGCGGAGATGGGGACGCTGACGGATGCTGACTGGGGAATGACTGTGGGCGCATTACGTGCCCGTGCAGGTATAACGGGAGGGCTGTCGACGAAGCCGACCAAAGTAGATACTTATCTTCAGCAGAACTATTTTCCTACTATCACTGATCCGGTAATTCTGGAAGTACGTCGTGAGCGTTCCATAGAGTTGGCACTTGAGGGCTTCCGTTTTACGGACCTTAAACGTTGGAAACGGGGAGAGCTAATGACGATGCGCTGGACAGGTATCTATATTCCAGCACTAAATGTACAGATGGATCTTGACCATAATGGTACTACTGACGTGATTTTTTATAATGGTACGGCACCTACGGGATTGCCGGCTTGTTGTACTCCGATTGCGGTAGGGGGAAAGTCGCAGCAAGGAATAACGGGAGAGACTTCCGGTAACTTAACTTGGTCTGACAGTGATCCTAGAATCTGGTATCCCGACGGACGTCAGTATTATTATCCTATTCCTGCTTCTGCCATCTTGAAAAATAGTAATTTGAAGCAAAATCCTGGCTGGTAACTTATAAATAAAAGAAGTAAAAATGAGTAAATTAATAACTTTAATCCTGTCAGTTGTTTTGCTGGCAGGTACCCTGCAAATACAGGCTTCCAATGGAAAGCCTACCAAAGCATCCTGTGTCATGAATGTAGCTACTTTCAATCTTCGTATGGATACGCCGAAGGATGGTGAAAATGCTTGGCCTAAACGCAAAGAGATGGTGAAGGGATTGATTCGTTTCCACGACTTTGATATTTTCGGAACACAGGAGGGGTTTAAGTATATGCTGGACGACATTACTGAACTGGATGGTTATGCATATATTGGTGTTGGGCGTGATGACGGAAAAGATATTGGCGAACATTCGGCTATTTTCTATAAGGCCAATCGCTTTGAAGTATTGGAGCAAGGAAATTTCTGGCTTTCTGAAACACCGGATGTGCCGGGGTTAGGCTGGGATGCCACTTGCTGTAACCGCATCTGTTCCTGGGGAAAATTCCGTGATAAAGAGAGCCAATGTGAATTCTATTTTTTCAATTTGCATTATGATCACCAAGGGAAGGTAGCACGTAGAGAATCTTCGAAACTCTTGTTAGCCCGTATCCGTCAGATTGCTGGTGAGGAAGTGCCTGTTTTGGTGACTGGAGATTTTAATGCAGTGCCTATAGAGGAGCCAATACGAATACTTGCTGCTGACGGGCTGCTATTAGATTCCTATGAGGTTTCGGAACAACCCACTTATGGGACCACAGGCACTTATAATAGCTTTAAAACAGATTCTGATATGAAAGGTCGTATTGACTACATTTGGGTAACAAATAGAGTAGCTGTGCAAAAATATGGTGTATTGAATGATATGCAATATGGACATTTTCCATCTGATCACTTTCCAGTAATGGTACAAGTGGTTCTTTAGAAAGATATAAGAGGAGGATGTGTGGGTTTTAAAGGGACAGAGTTTTTATCCGGACTTCTGAGTTTACACAAAATCGTGAAAAGTGTCTGGTATAGAGTCAATCTCATCAAGATAGACTGTTTCGTTACACACTCTAAGATTTGTGGCAAGTGGAATTGTGTGTACCAATTTTTATAATTGAGCGATCGCAGCTATACTTGTCCCTAATGTGGTATACACCACGACTATAATGCCATTTGCAACATTAAAAAATTTGGCTTGAAAGTCCTACCCATGGAATGTGAAAAAACAAATTTGTAGATTTTTTTTTCTTGCGGATGAACCACCTCGTGCTCCGAAAGCAATGACGGGAAGAATTAGGAAAGGACTACAGGTATATCTGGAATTGCTAAATCTTTAGTTCATAAAGCGTTAACGGTTTGTTCGCAGAAAATGTTTTATTAGAAAAATGCCACCTATTAAGAATTTATGTTTCTAAAATAGGTGGCTTCTACTTATTGGATAATATTATAGGCTAGATTCCATATCCAGTTCCTTTATTTTTAATGTAGATAATGTTAGTTTCCATCCATTTGGAGATGCTGTACATTGAAAATTTTTCTCAATGGGTCCGGAAACGGTTAAACTCTTTTTCTCTAGTAGCCCCTTAAGATCATTTGAAGATAGATTTCTGAATATATCTATATTTTCTTTTCGCAAGAAATTAACTATATGTGTGCCTGAAACGCTCTTTTGAGTACACTTATCTAATATATCTACATTTTCTATTTCTAAGCAGACTTCTTTTCCTATCATCTTTAACTTTCCGAATCCGGACATCTCATACATATTACTTTGCGCAATGATTCCATTAAATGGATAGGGAAGTCTTTGATAAAGGCTTTTTATAATTTCGTTTCGTTTCGTTTGTATCTGTTCCGATAGTCCATGGTATCCTCTTAGGTCTAATCTGGAGATTATATCTTCAACGGCTTGAGTTATTTTTTCAGTGGGAGAAAGATTCATATCAAATCGTTTGTATAATACAAGTGACTCATTCCAGTCTTTTCCTCTAGCCGGTTTTATTATTTCAATGTCATCCAGATCGTTTCGTTTCATGTACTCTTTTATGGTGTCTAGGGAAACATGATCTTCATGTATCGTTTCGTGTTTCCCATCTTCGTGATGGATGTGGAGAACCTTCTTTTCTGAACCTGGTACTTCAGGAGCTTTGTAGGATTTATTATTTTTTCCTTTTAGCCAGCAAGCTACTGATATATCGAAAGAATATCCACTTAGGTCTTTGTCAAAGCAGCAGTGCCATTTGGTATTGGGGAATACCTTGATTAATTTTTCAATTTGCCCTTGTGTAACATGTCCACCAACGGAAATAAATGCAGAAGTAGTCTGCTTACTGAATCCTTGAAGTTCATAAAAACTCATGGCATCAATAGCTGACTCAAATAGATATAGGTCGGTAACTTGGTTATAAGGAACGAAGTTTGCGATCCAACAGCTTGAGGATTTGTCTCCACCTTTACAAAATGACTTATAATTAACATCATTTTCAGGGAAGTAATTTCTCATTTCGAGGTTGGTAATTTCCATCTGTCCTGGTTTCCGGAATGGAAATGCTATAGTGTTATGCCTACCAGTAACGTAAATATGGCATCTACTTCGGAAATCATCTATTGTTTTGGGAGATAGCTTTCGTCGAACTGTTAAAAACTCATTATTACTATCGTTTAACGTCTTTGGTGCCCAAGCTTTTATATCAAAAGTTACCGGATGATTATCATTACCTCTATTCTGTGACTGGTATGATGGAACATTAATTGGGGTATTATCGGCTGATAAATAACGACTCAGTACTTCATTCACACCGGCAAATCCCCCTTTGGTTGTACTACCAAACCTATCAAGACGATTCTGGACAAAGTTTATTAGATTACCTTTGTCCGTGGCAGGAGCCATACGAGAAAAGTAGGTACTCTTTGCCGGATCTTTGGGATTGAATATTACGATTTCATCTTCAGGATGTTTAGGATTTCCTAAAAACAAGCTCAAAAACTTTTCTCCGCCAGCGGGATTTACCCAGTAGCCGAGTGATCTTGCTATTTCTTGTATGGGGATTCGGGCCCTAAATTCGTTGAATGTATACATCGTACTAATTTTTTTTAAAGGTACATATTATTTTTAATTAATCAAGATCAGAGCAGCTGATACTATATTTCAGCAGAAGCTTCGGCCATTCCATAGAGCTGCTTACTTACTGTTAATCCCCAACCTAGAGGGGTTTTATTCAGTCCGATAAGGTTACTTATCCCATTAATAGATGTCGTCTCTACCTTTTGGCCAGATAATAGTTTCTTTATTGTTTCTGAGGATTGGTTACTGAGATCGATTCCATTACTTTGTAACTGTTCAATTTTTCCTGTCGTTGCATCTTTGATCCGCAGATTACTTATACTGACTGCTCCGTTATCTTCTGTAATATCACCAATTAACGTTCTTGATCCGGATGTCTCTATTTCTACGTCTTTAATACTTTCATTTGAGGGTGCTTCAATAATATGATCCTGAACTGTTTCTTTTATTGAGGTAGGGATTTCTATTTGCGTATCCTTGGTACCATCATTGGAAGTTGCTTCTGTTAAAACATCTTGGGTTACTACTTCATTGAGATCTTCTATTTGCATTTCAGAGCCAGATTCTGCCATTTTTAGTTCAACTTCTTCCTTAAAGTTATCAAGAATTTCCTGCCTTTGGCTTTGGCGCCAATTTTCCATCCATTCTTGCTCGTTATCAGTTGTTAGGTTCAACATTCGATTTTCATATGTCTCTTCCACTTCATTAAGTGACTTAATTAATCTATTGATTTTTTCATTAATATCTTGGGAAAAATCTATGGTTAGCTCTTCTTTATATAGCTTTCTAATGACCTCAGATTGGATTTTCTCCGATGGATTGTCAATCTGCAATATAAGTTCTGGTTTTTTCTGTATGGCCATGAGTTGCGCTTCTTCACATAGATTAGAGATTTCGCTTATTAAGTATGGATTTTGTTGTATAGCTTCCATTTGTACTTTTTCGGAAGGGTTGGCTATATATTTGATTGTATATGGAACTTTCTGTACGGCCATGACCTGTACCATTTCCGTCGGGTTCTGGATATCTATAATTGCGTATGGATTTTTTTCGATGGCCATCATTTGTATTGTTTCACATGGAATAGGGATTTCGCTTATTAAATAAGGACTTCGCTCTATAACCTCCATCTGTACCATTTCGCTTGGATTTTTTATATAAGTTATTAAGTATGGATTTTTCTTTATCACTTCCATTTGTACCTTTTCTGTAGGTTCTTTTATATACCTGATTGCATCTGCTTCCTGTTTTATAGCTGCCATTTGAGTTTTGTCTGATGGATTCTCAATATGTTGTATAACAGACGGGTTCTTTTTAATGGCTTCTAATTGTACTTTTTCCGTCGGGTGATCGATATATCTTATTACATACGGTATTTTTTTTATAGCTAACATCTGTACCTTTTCAGAAGGGTTAGCTATATGTTTAATTATATAGGGATTTTTCCGTACTACTTCCATTTGTACCTGTTCTAAAGGATTTACTATATATTGGATTGCTGACGGATCTTTTTGTATAGTCGCTAGCTGTATTTTCTTCGATGGGCTTGTTATATATCTTATAGACTTAGGATGTCTTTGTACAGCTTCTAATTGTGCCTTTTCTGTGGGATTGGTGATGTAACGGATCGCCTCCGGATCTCTTTGTACAGCTATCAGCTGTAGCCGTTCTGATGGATTTTCTACACTTTTTATTGTGTATGGATTGAATTTAACCTGCTTAATAGCCTGTTCTTCATCAATTAATGCGTTATACATCATAACTTGTTTGTTTGAGTTAATCATGTTCAATAATGTTTCTTTTACGGTTCCCATGTTGATTCTGTTTTTAAATTAATATTAAGTTGTTATAAATCAGCAGATCTATCTGCCATTACATTTATTTCTTTTCCTACCGTAACACTCCACCCTAATAAGGTTTTAGTCAGATGGACCGTATTACCATCAGGCATTTCTACTTTTTGCCCGGAGAGTAGTTTCTTAATACTTCCTGCGGGCAGTTGTGAAGGGTCGAGATCGCTACTTTTCAATTCTCCAATAGTACCAGTCGCTTTATCACTTATTCGTAAGTTACTTGTAAATATTGGAGTGTTATTTTCCAATGTGATGTCTGCAATTAAAGTTTTAGACCCAGATGATTGAATTTTCATGTCCTTAATGACTGATGTGTTTTGAGAATTATAAATAGAAACTTCCTCGTTATTTATTTTATCTTGTGAGATAGTTACGTTCTCACTTTCAGTTGAATCTTCTTTCTTATCTGCTGATTGTCCGATAGGAGTAAGAGTGAGTTGTATCTTTCTTTCTAAAGCAGACAATTCGGATTTTAGGGTTTTAAGTTCCTCTTCTTTTCTCCAAGGTGTGTTAATGATTTCTTTCAATGATGGAATATCCGGAATCAATGTAGAGTTTTCTTTTTGTGCTCTTGCAATAAGTCTGGGGATATTATTTAAAGCATTTAAGAAGTTGTTTGCTATGGCTAATGGAGAATAGCCAGTGATTATACCGTTATTATGGGTATATTTATAGGCCCCTTTTACAAAAAAACGATTTTGCAACTCTTGTTTGTTCTCTTTGGTTATCCATTCTGATTTTACAATAATAGGGAAGTCATATATTTTTCCGATAGTTCGGTATTCCTCTGTATTTTTGTTAACAGGTATTTTTAACAAAAAATCAGCAATACTTTCATTGTTGATGACTTTTAATCCATCCAGCTGTATGAGGTTTATGATATTGCCTTTTTCGTCTTTTTGTACACTATTCAAAAAGGTTTCATAATCAGTACTCATAAGAGATATATGTTCGCTGTTACGTTCAACAGTCTGTATATAATTATTTAACTTATTGTTTGTTTGATTTTTCGCTTTTAGGAATGACTTTCGCTCACTTTCTAATGCCATAACTTTCTTTTCTATTTTGGCTTTATCCAATAAGTCTGTATTTCCTGATAAGATGGCCATATATTCGGAAAAATTCATACCGCTTTTTTCGTCTACTCCCCCTTCATCAATGGTACGCGCTCCCATTGCTCCATTTTTCAACTGAGAAATGAAGGTTTGTTTACAATGAAGTAAATTGAATTTATAACTATCAAGAGACTTTTCTACAGCATAGATGATTACGTCTACCTTGTTATTGGCATACAATTTGGCTATCTCATTTCCTTTACGAACAGCTCGTCCATCTCTTTGTGAAAGATCGGAAGGACGATCGGGTAGGTCAAGGGCATTACTGCCCTCTTCCCCCCTCAGAACCGTACGTG
>ONZW01000086.1_pt1 | contig 90250 bp, 70 predicted proteins | sample 1671071 | NCBI WGS metagenome assembly ONZW01 (sample SAMN06348119, study PRJEB24527) | human gut metagenome | biome: human gut; feature: ankylosing spondylitis patient; material: feces | host: Homo sapiens | place: China | collected 2015-10
ATAACAATAAGAGAATTAAATCCCGATTAAAAGGAAAGAGCCCGGTACAATACCGAACTCTTTCTCAAAACGGATAATATTTAAACCGTCCAACTTTTTGGGGTCACTTCAAAGATTCCGAAGGAGATTTCATTTTTGTAGCCTCACTATTTATATTGCTACAATGGCATCAGGGTTTTACCTGAATAGCTTTATCAAATTCAGCCCAGTGTTCATCAGTCATATTGGCAGGAATAAACAATGCCACTCCAGCAGCTCCTGCTTCAATAGAACCACGAACAGCTTCACCGATTTCTGAAGGAATCAGACCGTGGCCTTCCGGATCTTTGATATTAGCCTTATTCTGCCAGTCACGACAAATGAACAAACCACTGTAAACAGGCTTCTTTCCATTTACGGAAGCTACTTCTTCTTTAGTTATTTCTCCTACCCAAGAAGCCGGTTCCAGATAGAAATCATTATAATTCATCGGGAAGAATGCATCGATATCCCATTTGTTCCATTCCTGACGAACCAGTTTTTTTGCATATGAGTCCGGACCTGGGAATACAGCAGCACTGACTTTTTTGCCTTTTGCATGAACTGCAGCCGCAATCTTATTTACCAGACTGGTAATACGGTTGTAACGGAACTGTTTCCATTCTTCACAAGTAGAAGGATCTTCTACCGACTTGATATCGATACCGCTTTCAGCCTTGAAATCGGCTACACATTTGTCGCAGTAACAATAATCGGCTGTAGGATATTCTTCATTCATCACCAGACCATATTTATCCCAAAGTCCACGTGCCAGAATTACATCGACATAGCGAATATAATCCAAATGAATGAAATCAACTTCAGGAATTTCTGCAATCTTACTATATTCGGTAACCAGATAATTGATTACATCCGGATTGTTCGGACACATACATTTATAATAAGGAACATATGCCTGCACAGTATATGCCGACTCGCCTTTACGGTTTACCGCATACCAGGTAGAATCTGCATCTCCTTTCAACATTGCAGGAATCCATGCATGATACTCCAATCCGGTAGCATGAGCTATTTTTGCAGCACGAGTATGTTTTTCTACATTGAAACCACCCGCATTATAACACATACCTACCAGCCCGTGGTCCTTCCATTTTTTGAAATCGGACTGTATAGACGCTTCTGTAGCCTCCTCACCTTCTCCTTGCCAACCATATACAGGAATAGTTTTCACTGATTCATTTGAGCATGAAGAAAAGCCCAATACACATGCTACCGTAGCAGCCAATAATAACTTGATTTTCATAAATTTGATTATTTATTAATAATAAAAATAGTACTGTCAGCAAATATCAGCTGTAACATAAAACAGTTAAAAACTGAATAACTCTTATAAAGTAAATATAAATTTCTAAATAAAACATCCTATAATGCTGTTTTTTTTACATCCCGATATAATTTTTGTCTATTGAACCCACTTAATCTTCCACCAAAGACCTCATTACCGTTTTACAAAACACATCAAAATTACTTTCAATGCTCCTATAATCATTCACATAATTAGTCAAACAACTTTTTCATATGAAACATTCAAGCCCTACCTATAAGGTATTACATATCAATATATTATACAATCAGCAAAAAATTTTTTTTATCCATAAAGAGGAAATAATTATCCAAAATTCCTATTCGATTGAAAATAAGCTTTATCTTTGTGGGTAGACTAATATATTCAAAACCATGACCGAAAAGCTGAAAGAGATAAAGAATTTAATAGCCGAAGGTTCTACCGAACACGCTATCGACCAATTAAATCAATTAATCAATTTAAATCCTGAATATGCTGCCGAAGCATATTATTTATTAGGAAATGCTTTCCGCAAAAAAGGTGACTGGCAAGGAGCATTGAACAACTATCAGGAAGCCATTGCATTAAATCCGGATAGTCCGGCAGCAGAAGCACGGAATATGGTGATGGATATTCTTAACTTTTACAATAAAGATATGTTTAATCAATAAGGTAATCGACTTATGGCTAAAATGAAAGGTGTAGTTGTAGTGAATACAGAACGCTGCAAAGGGTGCAACTTGTGCGTAGTAGCTTGCCCGTTACACGTACTGTCGCTCACCGCCAAAGTAAATCAAAAAGGATATAACTATGTGCAACAGGTAGTAGAGGATACCTGTAACGGATGCTCTTCGTGCGCCATTGTGTGTCCAGACGGTTGCTTAACCGTATACAGAGCAAAATGTGAAGAATAACTTTAAAGCAAAACAATCAGAATTATGGCAGAAGAAATAGTTCTAATGAAAGGTAACGAAGCTATCGCTCATGCCGCTATCCGCATCGGTGTAGACGGATACTTCGGTTACCCTATCACTCCCCAATCAGAAGTATTGGAAACTCTTGCCGAACAGAAGCCGTGGGAAACAACCGGAATGGTTGTATTGCAGGCTGAAAGTGAAGTAGCAGCAATTAATATGGTATATGGAGGCGCAGGAAGCGGTAAAATGGTAATGACTTCGTCATCCAGTCCGGGCGTCAGCCTGAAGCAGGAAGGTATTTCATACATTGCCGGTGCAGAATTACCTTGCCTGATTGTAAACGTAATGCGTGGAGGTCCGGGACTTGGAACCATACAGCCGAGCCAGGCAGATTATTTCCAGACAACAAAAGGTGGAGGACACGGCGATTACCATTTAATAGCTTTAGCTCCGGCATCTGTACAGGAAATGGCCGATTTTGTAGGTCTTGCATTTGAACTGGCTTTCAAATATCGTAATCCTGCAATGATCCTTGCAGATGGTGTAATCGGACAGATGATGGAAAAAGTAGTTCTTCCAGCTCCTCGTCCGCGCCGTACCGAAGAGGAAATCATTGCACAATGCCCATGGGCCGCTACCGGATGTAAGGGACGCAAACCGAATATCATTACTTCACTGGAACTCGATCCTGCTGTAATGGAAAAACGTAATTTACACTTGCAGGAAAAATATGCAGAAATTGAAGCCAACGAAGTACGATATGAAGAAATAGACTGCGAAGATGCAGAATACCTGATTGTTGCATTCGGTTCATGTGCCCGCATTGCACAGAAATCAATGGAACACGCACGTGAAGAAGGAATTAAAGTCGGACTGTTCCGCCCTATTACTTTATGGCCATTCCCAAGCAAGCCACTGGCTGAAAGAGCAAAAAATATAAAAGGCATCCTTGTTGTAGAGTTGAATAGCGGACAGATGATTGAAGATGTTGAACTGGCTGTAAAATGCAGCATACCAGTTGAACACTTCGGACGTTTGGGAGGTATTGTTCCCGACCCAGATGAAGTGATTGATGCACTAAAAGAAAAAATCATTAACAAGTAAGAAACTCATGGGCAATATAGATCAGATCAGAACCGTGCTCAATGTGATATTCATGATAGGAGCAGCAGCTTCTTTCATTCTTTATTTTTCATTGGGAGAAGACAAAACTATCTTCTTTTATGTATGCGGCGCATCGCTGTTCGTAAAGATGATGGAGTTTGTGTTCCGTTTCTTTCTACGCTAACCCGATAAGGAGGAGAAATTTATGACAAAAGAAGAAATAATGAAACCCGAGAATCTGGTTTACCAGAAACCTCGTTTATTAAATGATAATCCGATGCACTACTGTCCGGGATGCAGCCACGGAGTAGTTCATAAACTGATTGCCGAAGTTATAGAAGAAATGGGTATGGCAGAAAAAGCTATCGGTATTAGTCCGGTAGGATGTGCTGTATTCATGTACAACTATCTTGACATCGATTGTCAGGAAGCAGCTCATGGACGTGCGCCTGCACTGGCCGGAGCCATCAAACGCTTATGGCCCGACCGTCTGGTATTCACATATCAGGGAGATGGTGACTTGGCTTGTATCGGTACAGCAGAAACAATCCATTCTCTAAACAGAGGTGATAATATAGCCATTATATTCATCAATAATGCCATTTATGGTATGACAGGAGGACAAATGGCTCCTACTACTCTGGTAGGAATGAAAACTGCAACATGTCCGTACGGACGAAATCCGGAAATACACGGATATCCGTTGAAAATGACAGAAATAGCAGCAACACTGCAAGGTACATGCTATGTAACACGCCAGTCAGTTCATACGGTAGCAGCAATCCGCAAAGCTAAAAAGGCAATCCGCAAAGCATTCGAAAACAGCATGCAAGGCAAAGGTTCGAGTCTGGTAGAAATCGTATCTACATGTAACTCAGGATGGAAAATGACTCCAGAAGCAGCCAACAAGTGGATGGAAGAAAACATGTTCCCTTTCTACCCATTAGGCGACCTGAAAGATACAAGCGGAGAAAACAAATAACATTACCAAAACAAGCACTATCATGAAAGAAGAAATCATTATAGCAGGATTTGGAGGACAAGGCGTATTGTCAATGGGTAAAATTCTGGCTTATTCAGGACTGATGGAAAATAAAGAAGTTACTTGGATGCCTGCCTACGGTCCCGAACAGCGAGGAGGAACAGCCAATGTAACGGTTATCGTCAGCGACGAACGTATTTCATCTCCTATTTTAAGTAAATATGATACAGCCATTATTCTGAACCAGCCTTCACTTGCCAAATTTGAAAACAAAATCAAACCAGGCGGTGTACTGATTTATGATGGTTATGGCATTATAAACCCTCCTACACGCAAAGACATTCATGTATATCGTATTGATGCAATGGATGAAGCCAACGAACGTAAAATGGCAAAGACATTCAATATGATTGTATTGGGAGGATTATTGAAAATCCGTCCTATCGTATCAATAGAAAGCGTTATTAAAGCACTGCGTAAAACATTGCCTGAACGCCATCATCACCTGATACCGATGAATGAAGAGGCAATCCATATAGGAATGGATATTATCAAAGAAATAAAATAATAAATACCAACTCCAATCAAAACTCAGAGGCGTGCAGATAGTTTTTGTATAGAAAGCTCTGCACGCCTCTGTATCAATATATCTTCTAGTATTTTTGCACTCCGTACACGGTTTCTTTCGTTTTTATATTGTATCTTTGCCTCCATTATGAGGAAGATATTTTTTATAGCAACAATATTACTGATTTGCGGAACCATATCTGCGCAAAATACCTATCAGCAAAGTCAATTCACAGGGCAGTTCGGAAGTTCTGCTTCAGGAGTGGACAGTAACTTGTACGACCGCAACGGAAACCCGATTGATACAACTTCCGTAATTGATGCCAGTACTATTCCTATCGGACTTACATCATGGAAGATAGACAGACTTTTCGGCAACAGAACAGAGATTCCGGTAGATACATTGCAGCATAATTTTCAGAATACGAATGATACAGGAGGACCTACAGGACACTATACATATTTAGGAAACTTGGGAGCTCCACGTATCGCTCACGTTTTTTTCGACCGCAAAGATCCTGAACAGTTTTTCTTTCTGGATCCGTATGACTATACAGTCGTCAGACCGGAAGATGTCGTTTACACCAATACCAAATCTCCTTTTTCAAATCTGACTTACTACAAGCAGGGAGGAAGTAAAGACGGTGAAGAACGTTTTAAAGCTTATTTTGCCGTAAATGCCAATAAAAGACTGGGATTCGGTTTCAATATAGATTATGTTTACGGTCGAGGTAAATATATGAACCAGTCTACTGCCTTGTTCAACGGAAATCTTTTTGCTTATTATCTTGGTGACAAGTATAACATGCATTTCAGTTTCATGAACGACAACTTAAAAGTTGCCGAGAATGGTGGTATTACTGACGACCGCTTCATTACTGACCCTCTGGCGATGGCAGAGGGAGGTAAAGTGTATGGCAATAGCGAAATTCCAACAAATTTATCTCAGGTATGGAATCATAATACCGGTTACCATGCTTTCCTTACCCATCGTTACAACTTGGGATTCTACCGTGAAAATCCAGACGCAAAGGATACGGTCAATACAGAAGTATTTGTTCCGGTAACAAGCTTCCTTCATACTGTAAATGTAGACATTAACCGTCGCAGATATATTTCATACGACGAGGAGCAGAACCAAAAATATTTTCAGAATAACTATTTGACGGACATCCAGCGTGATGAAACAGAACATCTTGCCGTAAAAAATACCATAGGTATATCTTTACGTGAGGGATTCAACAAATGGGCCAAGGCTGGACTGACAGCTTTCATGAGTCATGAGTACCGCCGTTTCACAATGACAGATACCCTTGCTCAAACTCCGGGACAACGTATTCCGACCGACTATGTTGAAAATACCGTATCGGTAGGAGGACAACTCATCAAGGAACAAGGAAAGACATTACACTATGACGTCATGGGAGAAATAGCCCTGGCTGGAGAAGATGCCGGACAGTTTCAAATAGAAGGAAAAGGTGATCTGAATTTCCGCCTGTTCAGCGATACGGTCAGACTGGAAGCGAATGCATACATCAAAAACCTGAATCCGACATTCTATTACAGACATTTCCATTCCAAGCATTACTGGTGGGATAATAATGACTTATCGAAAATCATGCGTACCCGTATTGAAGGAAAACTGAGTATCGACCATTGGAAAACCCAACTGAAAGCTGGAGTAGAAAACATTAAGAACTATACATATCTTGACAATACTTCTGTAAAATATACCGAAACAGCTTCGGATAAAGAAGTTGTAAGCTATAAAAATGATGTAGCCGTAAAACAGCATACGGGTAATATCCAGATATTCAGCGCCACATTGAATCAAGATTTCCAGTTGGGTATATTCCATCTTGACAATGAAGTTACTTATCAGAAATCGAGCAATCAGGATGTCTTGCCATTGCCCGACCTGGTATTATACCATAACTTCTATCTCAAATTCGGTCTGGCAAAGAAAGTACTTCAGGTAGAACTGGGAACAGATGTCCGGTATTTCACTCAATACTACGCTCCCGACTATGCACCTGCTATCGGACAGTTCTATCTGCAAAATAAGGAAACCCGTTTCAAGCTAGGAGGTTATCCACTGCTGAACGCATATGTCAATATTCATTTGAAACGTACCCGTATTTTTATAGCCATGTATAATCTGATTCAAGGACAAGGAGAAAAGAGCTACTTCCTGGCTCCTCACTACCCTCTGAATCCCCGCTTGCTGAAATTCGGGTTATCATGGAACTTCTTCGATTAAGAACTACATCACTATGCTAAGAAAAGGAGTACGATATATCATCATAGCACTGGCTATAGCAGCAGGTATTATCATGTTGAATACACAAGAAGAAGAAAAACCGGCTTCTTCCCCCCGTGACTATGCCGAAATACTCAGTTCCGGACAGCTGCGTGCCGTAACCGAATATAATGCAGTAAGCTATCATGTCAGCAAAGATACATTACAAGGATTCGATTACGAACTATTGAATGCTTTTGCTTCTGAGAAAGGACTGAAACTGGAAATTACTCCTGAAATGAGTTTTGAAAAGCGTCTGCAAGGTATCATCAACGGTCAATACGACATACTGGCTACCGGAACAGTCGTAACGACCCAGCTAAAAGATTCATTGCTTTTTACACGGACTCTACTATTAAGCAAACAGGTTTTAGTACAACGAAAGAAAGAAGAAGGAAAAGACAGCTTATACATCCAAAGTCAGCTTGATCTGGCACATAAGCATCTTCATGTGATAAAAGGATCGCCGGCACTGCTGCGTATACATAATCTGATAGACGAAATAGCCGATACTATTTACATAAATGAAGTAGAACTATATGGACCTGAACAATTATTGGCTATGGTTTCGGGAGGAGATATCGACTATGCCGTATGCGATGAAAACATTGCCCGTGCATCTATCGACGATTTTCCAAATCTGGACATCAATACCGACATCAGCTTCACACAGTTTTATGCCTGGGGAGTAAGCAAACATTCTCCTGCCCTGCTAGATAGCCTGAACGTCTGGCTCAATGATTTTGTCCAGACACCAAAATATAAAAAGCTATACAATAAATATTTTAACTGATACATACACCGTACACTATGATACAACTGAATAACGTATGCTGGGGATTTATCGGTTGCGGTGAAGTAACCGAGAAAAAGAGTGGACCTGCCTTCAATATGATAGACGGTTCGAAAGTAGTAGCAGTAATGAGCCGTGACGAAGAAAAAGTAAAATCGTATGCACGCCGTCACAATATACCTCGATGGTATACAGATGCTCAGGAACTGATAGGCGACGAGGATGTCAATGCTATTTATATTGCCACTCCTCCTTCTTCGCACGCTACATTTGCTATTATGGCGATGAAAGCTGGCAAGCCTGTTTATATAGAAAAGCCGATGGCCGCAAGTTATGAAGACTGCGCCCGCATCAACCGTATATCGCAAGAAACAGGTGTTCCTTGTTTTGTAGCTTACTACCGCAGATATCTGCCCTATTTCCAAAAGGTACGACAACTGGTTGAAGAGGGAGAGATAGGAAATGTAATCAATGTACAGATACGTTTCGCACAACCTCCGCGAGCACTTGATTACAACAGCACCAATCTTCCATGGCGAGTACAGCCCGACATCGCAGGAGGAGGATATTTTTACGATCTGGCACCCCATCAGTTGGACTTTCTTCAGGAAATGTTCGGATGTATACTCGAAGCAGAAGGTTATACAAGCAACCGTGGAGGGCTTTATCAGGCAGAAGATACCATCAGTGCCTGCTTTAAGTTTGCTTCCGGACTGCCTGGTTCAGGTTCATGGTGCTTCGTTGCTCACGAATCGGCAAAAGAAGACCGTATAGAAATTATAGGTGACAAGGGTATGATTTGCTTCTCTGTCTTTACCTATGATCCGATTGCCCTGCACACTGAACGCGGTCGTGAGGAAATACTCCCACAGAATCCGCCATATGTACAACTTCCGTTGATTCAGGCTGTGGTAGAACATTTACAGGGGAAAGCGATCTGCACATGCGACGGGGTGAGTGCAACTCCTACAAACTGGGTAATGGACCGTATTCTAAATAAACTCTGAAAAACTTTATTCATCGCGCCACTCAATACAGACGTCATGAAATTTTTCCGATATATCGGCATAATCCTACTGCTTTTCGGTCAGACAATACAGGCACAGACCGAAAAGCAGAATAAATTTATGCAACATTTGGAAAAGATTTTTACAGAAACAGATACCACCTACATCGCTCCCAACAAATATAACCTGACGTTTATGGTGGAACAAAGTTTCTGGCATGAACGTTACCGTCTGGGGACCCGAATAAACGAAGAAAGACAAAACATCAGTTTTGCACCTACTCCAACTCCTAAAATAGGAGCCTATTTCGGCTGGAGATGGATATTTTTAGGAATGTCATTCAGCATTCCCGATCTCATAGGCAAAAGCCAAAGCGGCAAATCGAAGAAAGAATATGTTTTCAACCTATACAGTTCACGAGTTGGAGCTGACTTTTATTACAGAAAAACAGGTAGCGACTTTCATATAAATTCCTATTCAGGATTCAATCTTCCGGAAGATTATGTAGGTCAGAAATTCGAAGGCTTCCAAAGCAAAATAGTCGGCCTTAATGCATACTGGATTTTCAACAACAAGAAATTTTCATATCCGGCAGCATACAGCCAGTCTACTAATCAGCGCCGCAGCTGTGGTTCATTTATGGCTGGTTTTTCATACTCACACCATAGTATTTCTTTCAATCATACCAAACTACCGGCCGAGATGATTGAACAAATACAATCGTCACTAAAATTCAACAGCCTGAAATATCGTGATTACAATTTAAGTTTCGGATACGGATATAACTGGGTATTTGCCAAGAACTGTCTGCTCAACGTTTCGCTAATGCCAGCTATTGCTTATAAAAAAGCTAAAATGAACGGAAAACCAACAGGTATGGAAAACGACTGGTTTGAGTGGATAAACGATATTAATTTCGATCTGGTAACCCGCGCAGGCATAACATGGAACAACAGCAAATATTATATCGGGGCCTCACTCGTATTAAATACGTATGACTATCGCAAATCTGATTTCTCGATGACAAATTCTTTCGGAAGCTTACGTATATACGCCGGATTCAATTTCTGGAAAAGAAAAGAATACAGACAGGAAAAGTAATAAAAAAACTTCACCCCAAGTAATATCATTACCCGAGGTGAAGCCGATAAACACACACAATTATAATCCTATCTTTTAGAAATGTACTCCTACAGTAAATAACAATTGATGACGCTCATTGTTCACTTTTGTCGGTGATAATAATAAATTTCCTGACTGGTCAATGCCTCCGTCAAATGCATAAAAGTCACCTTTATAGAAATCATATTTATAAGCAACATCTGCATAAACCAGACGACCTCTGTAACCTAATCCGACACTGACAGCCTGACGCGATTTCAAATTCAGATATTCGGCATCGGTACGGGTATTGTCGGTAACCGGAATATTCTTAAATGCGTCACTCGTAATAGGTGTCGAGCGGAAATGATATCCGGCACGTACACTGAAGGCAGATGAAACTTTTGTTTCCATACCTACACGGAATGAGTGAACCCCTTTCAAGGTCTCCTTAACAGCTGACTGACCGTTCAGTTCCACACCTTCAGCATTCTGAAGTTTGGTTGCAGAATAGTTTTCAAACTCATATTCAGCGTCCAAAGCCATAATGCCTCCTACAATCGTACCGACACTAACATTGAAGCGCCACGGAGTAATCAGTCTGTAATCCCATGCATATTGCCCACCATATAAATAATCCGCTAAATTCTCAGTATAGCTAGCCGACGGCAAATTACTCGTCAGCACCGATGTATAACGGTCGGACATATTATATAATATAGGCGTATGTATAGCCAGACCAAAACGGAACGGAGAATATTCGAACGGACGAATGATAGTACCGACTTTCAGATCAATTCCTGTACCTTCTGTTTTATACGTATTGTTTAAGGTGAAATTTCCCTGATACTCTCCATTTAATCTTTGCATGTTTTCTCCATACGAAGAGTAACGCAAGTAATCAATATCATAAACGCCTAAGGTTGCACCAAAATAAAAGCGGTCGCGAACATTAAAGGAAACATTGAAATCGTACTCATTGACAGAGCCTGTCTCACGGCTGTAATATTCTCCATCTATACCATTCCATCCATAGATATTAAGAATATTTCCTTTATCATCATCCACATCGACCAGACCGGTACGTGCTCCCATAGCACCTAAATATGGAGTATCATAAAACGAACTTTCAGTATAAGGATTGTTGGCATCCAGCAGACCGTTAAAATGATTATCAGTCTGATATCCAGCTCCATCTATCATATCAGCCATCTGCCAGGTAAGCGAATTTCCATTCAAACCGCCTTTCGAAGCGAACTGACGGTTAAAATTAACACGCTTATGATAATTGAATGCGAAATTCAGAAAACGCAAATCGGTCTTGTTGCCAATTTTCGTACTCCATACAAAACCAACCTGATCGAACGAAGCACGATTACGGCTTTCATCCATCACACTACCATTAAAGTCGCTATGCGATTTGTTGGCATTAAAGCCAAAACTCAACGCAACATCATTACTTCTGTAAAGTCCGATGCCGGCAGGGTTTGTTCCAATAGTAGACAAATCTGCCCCCAATGAACTCATAGCTCCTCCCATACCGACAAAGCGTGCCGTACCATTTACATCGTTTCCTAAGAAACGAAGTGCATCATATTGATTTTGTGCTGCTGCGGCCGAAGCTAATGCACCAGCCACAGTCAGAACCATTATTTTCTTTTTCATAATTCGAATGACCTTCTAATTTTTGTTTCTTTATCTTCTGCTTGAGCTACCACCTCTTGAGCTGGAACGTGAAGAACTTCCTCCCGTTGCTGAACCTCGGCTATAGCTGCTGCTTCCTCTTGAGAAAGAGCTTCCTGAGCTACGAGGAGTGGAATAACTACTGCTGGAACGAGTATTCGAACGGTTATTGTTATAGTTCGAACTGCGTCGGGTACTGCTAGGACGGCTGTAGATAGATCCTGTACGGTCTACTGTACTACTAGGACGTACGTAGCTGTTTCCGTTTCCACGTGACGGACGAGTTATTGACGATGGACCGTTCTGCTGGAAACTTGATCCTCCACCCGAAGGACGAACAGAAGTAGACGAAGAACTTCCTGCTCCACTTCCCGGACGAACAACCCGACCTACACTACTTGAAGACCCTCTTCGTGAGCTAGTTGTAAATCTGCTGGTATTACCAAATCCTGACGTACTGCGTCTGGAAGAAGAATATCCTGTATATCTTGACGGGCGGTAGTCTGTATGTCCGACACGGTAGTTGCCTGCCCAGTACGGATAATGATGGTGATGATGCCAGGCAGGTCTCCAGTAACCACCCCAGTAACCGCCATAGTAACTTCCCCAATAGCCACCCCAGTAGCCACCATACCAATAAGGAGAATACCAACTGCTATAATACCACGGAGAAGACCATCCCCAGCTGAATCCCCATCTCGGACCTGCAACGCCCCAATTCCAGCGCCAGTCCCACCACAACGGGTTCGTAGATGTCGGGAAAACATATGCATACAATCCGTCTTCATAAATATTCCAGTCCCATGAAGCATATCCCCCGTATACAACATCCCAATAAAGCGGGCTGCTTACAGGTATGGCATATCGCGGACTGCGGAAACGTATGATTCGCATGGCATATTCATAATCATCCTGCGAACCTTCGAAACCGTTAACCCACTCTCCACGCTCTCCATAAGGCTTCTCTTCGATATACAGTGTATCGTTCTGCATAGAAAAGGTATTATCGCGTGAAGTATAACGGCGATTGTATTCGTCAATGTCACGAGTCTTTCCTGTAACGTCTTTCACCACGATAGTCGACCCTGGAGCTGCATATACCGTCGTATTGTTTGAAGTCTGCTTCGGAACGGACTTAACCTCTGCCTTCTGTTCCGTTTTCTTTTCTTTTTTCGGAATAAAGTAAAGGTCGTCGTTGCTTTGAGCCATAGCCAGCCACGGCAAGCAAGCTATCAGCAGCGAAGCACATATTCTACTTTTCATACTCATATCATTTTATACGGTTTATTTCAATTACAAAAGTAAGAAGTAAATTCTTACAGACAAGTAGAAATTCCCTATTTCAGTATAGGGTTTTCCCTATTTTCACTACCTTTGTGTAAACAAACGAATATCTCTATATATGAAATACTTTGAAGTCACTTTTACTGCACAGCCGTGCAATGAAATTGTAACCGATGTCCTGTCGGCACTGGCAGGCGAAATAGGTTTCGAGAGTTTTGTTGAGTGTGAAGGAGGCGTTCAGGCTTATGTACAGCAAAGCTTGTTCGATGAAAATGCCCTGAAAGAAACACTGGCAAACTTTCCTATACCCGACACCCAAATTACTTATACCATTACCGAACCGGAAGACAAAGACTGGAACGAGGAATGGGAAAAGAATTTTTTCCAGCCTATCGTGATAGAAGACCGCTGCGTGATACACAGCACCTTCCATCATGACTACCCGCAGGCTGAATATGATATTGTAATCAATCCGCAAATGGCTTTCGGAACCGGACATCATGAAACAACAAGTTCTATTCTAGGCGAACTGCTGGATGCCGACCTGAAAGGCAAGTCAGTACTCGATATGGGATGCGGAACATCTATTCTGGCTATTCTGGCAAGCATGAGAGGAGCAGATCCGGTAACTGCTATTGATATAGACGACTGGTGTGTAAACAATTCACGCGATAATATTGCCCTGAACAATATTTCAAACATCACAGTAGAACTGGGTGATGCATCGCTTCTTAAAGGACGCAAGCCGTTCGACATCATCATAGCCAATATCAACCGTAATATTCTGCTGAATGATATGGCTGCCTATGCAGCATGCATGCACAAGGGTTCTGAACTTTATATGAGCGGATTCTACGTAGAAGACATTCCTGCTATCCGCGAAAAGGCTGAAAGTCTGGGAATGACTTTCGTTCACCATCGGGAAAAGAACCGCTGGGTGGCTGTAAAGTTTATTATGTAACAATATAAAAAACTTCAGCATCTTTTCGGGAAAAGATGCTGAAGTTTTTATTTTTTCTGTACAAAGATCAGGAAACTTCGTACAGATTTTTCGCCATAATTCATCGTCTTTTTTCAAAGGGAAAAGCTGCTTTATTCTTCTTTTTCTGCTTTCTTCAACTTAACCTCCGTAGTGGCCTGATAAGTACCATGGCTCCAGCCAGACCCTTCCTCTATTTTTTCAAGCTTCATATCTTTCAGTAAAATAGAATCCGACTTGAAAACCTTGTTTTCGTCATTGAAATAAACTTTCTGCTCATCTGGCTCGAAACCGGTTGTAACAAATTTCTCTGCGGCAAACGCCCCTTTGTTGTCCGTGTAAATTGTATCCCCCGAACGATAATCATTATTGTACGCTCTGCGTACGATAACCTGAATGTCTTCCAGCGGATTACCTTCCTCGTCGGTTACTACTCCTTGCACCTGAAAACCAACCGTAGGTGTTCCATATTCCAATGGAATATCTTCTGGATCCTCATTACTGGTGCATGAAGCAAAGCCTAGCAAAGCAAGAAATCCAGCCCAGACTCGAGTACTAAAACAACTAACTTTCTTTCTCATAACTGTATGATTTTTTACATTAAGGATTGACGATTCTTTTCAAATGGCAGACCATTAACTCTCCTTGTCCATCACGCAAATGCATACCATTTCCACGACAATAGCGGAAATACTTGCATGTAGCACACTCTCCTTTCTTCATCCATGTGCGGTCGCGATAAGGCTGATAGTTATTCTCCCATACATCCATAAACTCATCTTTATAAATGTTTCCCTGATGGAAATCGGCACGAATGCTGGGGCAAGCGGATATAGAGCCATCGATAAGGACTGATCCCACTGTTATCCCTGCCTGACAGGAAAAGAAATGATCGCGTACATCACCTTCATAATTACCTAAAAATCCCTCACATCCATAACTGATGCGTATACGCCCTTCCTTACGAGTTTGCTTGATAAAATCCAGCATTCCACGAAACTCCTCGCCGGACAATTGAAGTTCGGCATCACTGGCTGCACGTCCTACAGGAAATACCGTAAACAACCTCCACTGTTTTAGCCCTATGCCAATGAGAAACTCTTTCAATTCATTTAACTGCGCATAATTATGCTTATTGACACATGTTACCACATCGAACACAAATCCGGGAATAGCGGCCATCATACGAATAGCTCGAACAGCCTTGTCAAAGCTTTGCGGATGTCCGCGCATCCAGTTATGCTCATCGGCAAACCCGTCCAGACTGACTGTAGCAGTATGCATTCCGGCCTTCAGCAAAGCAGTAAAGCGTTCGGGAGTCATAGCCAGCCCATTTGTCACCATTCCCCACGGAAATCCTTTGTCGTGAATAGCTTTTCCACACTCTTCCAAATCTTCACGCATAAGAGGCTCTCCACCCGTAATTACCACAAAAACATGATGCGGATCGGTGTGCAAAGCTATATTATCCAAAACCCGAAGAAAATCTTCTTTAGGCATATCGGCATAACCGGATATTTTCTTGCAATCGCTGCCACAGTGACGGCAATGCAAGTTACAGCGTAAAGTACATTCCCAGAATAATTGTTTCAGAGGATGCTGTTCGACCAATGTATTCGTTATCTTACGGGCTATCTCTAACCCCAGCCTGCGACGAAGAGACAGATTTGTATTCATAGTTTTCGGATTTATCACAAAAATAGTTCTTTTTATAATAAAAAAAGCAAGACAGAAGGAAATATACCCTAAGTAATACAGATAGTATATCCTTTATAGGGAAATTCCCTATTCATTATAGGAATTTGCCTGCATATTTATAGGATTTTCTATTCGTCTATCATTCATTTTATTGTCTATTTTTGTAACACCAACCAAAAAGAATAATGGATATGAAGAACTTAATGAAAGCAATCACCATGGCAACCTTACTGGTAGCAATGACCAGTTGTAGACTTTACGATACTGCTGGACAACGTGCCCAACTGATGGAAAACCTGCACGAAGGTATGACAAAACGTGAGGTCGTTGACCTACTGGGAAATCCCGAATTCAAACGTTCCAATAATGGAATAGAACAATGGGAATTTCATAAGATACACTTCAGCGGAGCAGTAACAACCATTCTGCTCGATTTTCAACACGATAAAGTCATTTCATTCAATTCGTACGCTGGAGCTACCCCCTCTCCTGCCTACCCGCCTATAGCTATCTGTCCGCCTGCTCCTGTTGAAGAAATACCTTCGCTGGCTTATCCGACAGACGATCAGAAATGGTTTCAGGAATTGTATCAGAAGGTAAAAGACAAGCCTTTCAAAGACGAACGTCTGAAAATACTCAGAGAAGCCGCACGCCAGTCAGACTTTACCTGTGATGAAATCGTACAGTTGATGAAAATATTCAACTTCGACGATGAAAGACTGGAAGCATTGGTCATTCTGGAACCAACCATTATCGACCGGGAAAATACCGACCGGATTGTTGATTCAATGACTTTTATATCGGGAGAGGAAAAAGCAAAAAATATACTGAACAAGAAGCATCACAGCGGTCGGCTATATAGTGACGGTGAAATCAATATATTATATGAAAAGGTAAAGGATGCTTTCTCATTCGATCAGCTGAAGATACTGCAAACAGGCATGAATGGCAGAAATATTACATGCAAGCAATGTGTCAAACTGCTTTCTATATGTGATTTCGACAATGAACGGATAAAATTTCTGCAAGTCATGGCGCCTCACATATACGACTACCACAACCGTCAGCTAATCATTGATACAATGAGTTTCGCCTCAGGAAAAGATGAAGCACGCCAACTGATAGAACGATATTGCAAATAACTTTCATTCAAACAAAAAAGCATTTCCCATCCACACAAAGGAAGAGGAAATGCTTTTTCCGTTTTTTTATGTAAAAATCACAATCAGTCTTTTGCCTGATGAACAGTAAGCTGCGGGAACGGGAATCCGATACCTTCCTTATTGAATGTATCGTACACGATTTTATTCATGTCAAAATATACATCCCAGTAATCAGCTGTCTTAGCCCACGCACGGACCTTAATATCCACACTGCTTGCCGAAAGAGCTCCCAAAGCAATCATCGGAGCCGGATCCTTCAATATACGAGGATCTGCATCGATAATACGCTGCAATACGGCTTTTACCTTCTCGAAATCTTCACCATATTCTACTCCGAATACCCATTCAGCACGACGTGTTTCCTGTTTGCTGTAATTTGTAATGGCATTGCTGCTCAATGCACCATTCGGAACATAGATGACTTTATTATCTACAGTTGTCAGAATAGTATGGAATATCTGAATTTCGCGTACAGTACCATTCGCATTCTGGCCTTCAATATAGTCGCCTACCTTGAAAGGTTTGAATACCAGAATAATCAATCCTCCTGCAAAGTTGGAGAGATTTCCAGACAAAGCCATACCAATAGCAACACCGGCAGAAGCCAGCAAGGCTGCAAAGCTGGTAGTTTCTACTCCCAGACGGCTAACAATAGCAAAAGCCAATATCAGATTCAGCAATATACTGACAAGGCTTCTCAAAAAAGTCTGTACACTGATTTCAAGCTTTCTCTTTTCCAGAATGCGTGCAAGCAAACGTCCGACTTGCTTGATGATAAAGCGGCCGACAATATAAATAATGATTGCTCCTAACAGGTCTTTTCCTACCTCAATACCCCAGTCAAGCAACTTCGACAGCAGCTGTTCTACATCTACTCCCTTAGAACCTGCACTCAGGAAAGTTGCATTCAATAAAGATGATAATAACATAGTTGTTTTATTTTAAATTGATTAATATTTATTCTTCCAATACCCCTTTGCCCTGACGAATCATTTCGGGCACATCTTCACAACAATTTATAACGGTAGAAGGTTCAACGCCTCCTATGCCTCCGTCTATCACTAAATCAACTTCCGAACCAAATTTCTCGTCTATAAGCTCCGGATCGGTGACATATTCGACATCTTCATCCGGATTCAAGGGTAAAGTAGTGGTAAGAATAGGTGCATCAAGTAAATGACATATTTCACGAATAATATTATTGTCCGGCACACGAATTCCCACTTCCTTCCGGTTACGGAATATCTTAGGCAACCGGCTGTCTGCATTAAGGACAAATGTAAACGGTCCGGGCAGATTTCGCTTCATCAACTTAAAGGTAGCGTTGCTTACACGGGCATATTCGCTGATATTGCTCAAGTCGTAGCAAATAATAGAGAGGTTGTTTTTACGCGGATCGATATTCTTCAACTTGCAGATTCGTTCGATCGGCCGTTCTTTCAGGGCATGACAGCCCATAGCATACATGGTATCGGTGGGATAAATGATTATCCCACCGTCATTCAATATATCCACAATGTGCTGCAACACATCGGGATCGTTATTCTTGGAATATAATTTCTGTATCATAATCACAAATATAGCACTTTTTAAAATGCAATGACTTTTTTATCTGTGATTATTCATTTCAGGCTTTTAAAAATACAACTGGTTACCAGCAATGATGTACCAGAGGACGGATATGCTTGTCGTATACTTGGCGTACCACCTCCATTTCTTCATGTGAAAAAGGAGGCAAAGAAGAAGCTTTGACATTTTCCATTATCTGAGCAGGAGAACTTGCTCCCGGAATGACAGTACTGACTTCGGGATACATCAGAATATATCTTAAAGCACGAGCTGCAAGATTATCTGTATGCAACAGCTGTTTCAGTTCGCGTGCAGCCTTCACGCCTGTCATATAGTCTACTCCTGAAAAAGTTTCCCCCTTATCGAAAAACTCTCCGTTTCTGTTGTAACAGCGGTGATCAGCTTTTCCAAATGTTGTTTCTTCTGAGTATTTTCCTGTCAGCAGTCCACTAGCCAAAGGTACACGGACTATGATTCCGACATTTTGTTTACTTGCTTTCGGAAACAATTCTTCTGCCGGCTTCAAACGAAACATATTAAAAATAACTTCAATGGCAGATATGTCATAATTCAATGCTTCCAGTGCTTCGTCTACCTTTTCTACACTGACACCATAATGACAGATTTTGCCCTGCCGTTTCAATTTATCAAGAACATAAAAAATCTCCGGATTCCGGTATACTTCAGTAGGCGGACAGTGAAGCAAAACCAGATCAAGGCTATCAACGTCCATATTCTTGAGTGAAGCATCCACAAATTTCACGATGTTTTCTTCATTATATCCCGCTGAAACATGCGGATTAAGCTTTCTACCACATTTGGTTACTACAAACACTTTATCTTTCTTGCCTTTCAGAAACTTCCCGACAGTATGTTCACTCATTCCATCCTGATAAATATCAGCCGTATCAATCAGATTTACCCCTTGTTCGTATGCAGCTTGCAATGTATTCATAGCTACCTGCTCATCAAAAGGATCTCCCCATTTAGAACCAAGTTGCCAAGTTCCTAAAGATACCTCACTCGCTTTAAATCCAGTTTTTCCAAAAACTCTATAATTCATACTATGATTTTTTATATAACTACTACGGCTCTAACACGTGCCTCTTTTTACAGCAAAAGTAAAGGATATTATCAGCCATTGCAATACACGATAAAATAATCGGATACCAACAACTTTATCCATATATTGATTATCAAGCAAATAAAAAGAACTATCTTTGCAAGCAAACTAAAAATAACATGCATGTATAAAAGAAAAACACCTCTTGATCTTTCTTGCGGAATCCGCATTACAATGGAAATTATCGGTTCAAAATGGAAGCCTTGCCTGATAGATGCACTGAGAGAAACTCCCAAACGTCCCAGCCAGCTTCACCGTGAAATACCAGAGGCCATCTCTCGCGTGCTCGATCAGAATCTGAGAGAGCTTGAAGCACACGGCATCATAGAAAAGAAAATATATGCAGAACTACCTCCCCACAGCGAATACACACTGACAGAATTAGGCAAAAGTGTATTGCCTTTGATAGACATACTGGATGAATGGGGAGAAAACCACCGATATATCTTCGAAAAATAAATAAAAAAAGAACCGCATCACAGCTCATAAAAAATAAAGCCTGATGCAGTTCTTTTATGTTTGTATACTAGAGTATATAAGTTTACTATATACTTATTTTAGCTTTAATGCTTCTCTTTTTCTACCAGCACAATCAACGGTCAGCTTTCAAACGGTCTGCCATAGCTTTTGCCAGTTCCTTAGCCTGACGGCAAGTATCTTCCTTCATACTCTGCTTCATTTCTACCGGATTGCCAACAACCTCGAATTTAAGCTTTTCTGTATATTCACCGATTTTCTTGACTGCGGCACTAGCCCATGTAAACGAACCGAAATATCCTATTACGCGATTCTTCATCTCGCGGGCAGCCACCTTGCTCAACAAAGCTTCCATTTCGGGATATAAGTTCATGTTGTAAGTAGTACATCCTGCAATCAGACCTTTATATTTAAAGATATCTGCCAAGATAAATGAATGATGAGTCTTCGAAACATTGTGCATTACAATATTCTTGATACCCTGAGCACTTAATTCTTCAGCTATGGTTTCTGCAAGTTCTTCTGTATTGCCATACATTGTACCGTAAACAATAACCACACCTTCTTCACCTTCGTAGCGGCTCATCTTATCATACATATCGATAACCTGAGGAATCTTTTCTTCCCATACAGGACCATGAGTAGAACAGATCATCTTGATAGGCAGTCCACCACATTTCTGCAAGGCTTTCTGTACCGGATTTCCAAACTTTCCTACAATATTGGAATAATAACGACGCATTTCATTCCAATAAATATCTGTATTGATATTCTTATCGATACATCCTCCATTCAGTGCTCCGAAACATCCGAAAGCATCACCTGAGAATAAGATACCTTCTGTTTCATCGAAGGTTACCATTGTTTCAGGCCAGTGTACCATCGGAACCAGATAAAAACGTAAATTATGATGTCCTAATTTCAGGAAATCACCGTCACCTACAACATAACGGTCACCACCTACTCCATAATAACCTTCTACCATATCGAAAGTTTTCTTGTTTCCAACCAATACGATATCAGGATAATACTGCTTAATCAGTGCAATAGAGCCAGAATGGTCGGGTTCCATATGATTAATAATCAAATAATTGATTTTGCGGTCACCGATAACGGCGCGAATTTTCTTCAAATAAACCTCGAAAAATGCTACATCAACAGTATCTACCAGCGCTACCATTTCATCGTCGGCAATCAGATATGAGTTATAAGACACACCATAAGGCAGCGGCCAAAGATTTTCGAACAACGCTTTTGAGCGGTCGTTCACACCTACGTAATGTACTTTTCCTTTAATTTCCATTTTTGTTATCCGAATTAATTATACTATATTTTTTTACTACAATGCTTTCCTTGCCATGCATCACGTTCTTCCATCCGGCGCTTCAGTCTGGCTGTAAACTCATGGTTTTTCAGTCCCCAGTCAGGAGCTATCAGCAATTCTTTGGGCGACTGCGAAACAAATCGCTCCAAAACCAGATCCGACCGAAGGTGTTCTATATAGTCGATAGCCAAATCAATATATTCATCGACCGTATATAAATGAAAATCCTCCGGATGTTGCGCAAATTCATGGGCCATACGCGTACCCTTTATCAGCTGCAGCTGATGCATTTTCAGCGTTGTCAGTGGCAACTGAGACAAGGTCTCAGCCTGACAAATCAACTTTTCAGAATCTTCCCCAGGCAAGCCCAATATCACATGTCCACCTGTCAAGATCCCTCTTCCGGCCGTACGACGTACAGCATCTTCCGTACATGCAAATGTATGTCCCCGGTTTATCCGTGCCAGTGTATGATCATCAGTGCTTTCTATGCCATATTCAACCAGCAGGAAAGTCTGGCGGTTCAGTTCTTCCAGATAGTCCAACAACGAATCGGGCATACAATCCGGACGCGTACCGATGACCAGCCCCACAACGTTTTCTACATCCAAAGCCTCTTCATACATTCGCTTCAGCTGTTCTAATTCTCCGTAAGTATTTGTATACGCCTGAAAATAGGCAAGATATTTCATCTGAGGATATTTGCGGGCAAAGAACAGCTTGCCTTCTTCCAACTGTGTGGTTACCGTTTTCTCTGTACGGCAATATTCCGGATTAAACGTCTGATTGTTACAATATGTACACCCTCCATACCCTTTTGAGCCATCACGGTTAGGACAAGTAAAACCCGCATTAACCGAAAGTTTCTGTACCTTGAACGGAAACTGCTTCGTCAAAAAACCGGCAAAGTCATTATATCGTAACTGTTTATCCATCTGCATACAATTTGCGGAAGCAAAGATAATCGTTTTTTTGAGAACAAACAAAAAATGTTCCCCAGCACATACCAGTTACTGAGGAACATTTCAAGAAAAATAACCTTACAGAGATTAATTCGCCTTATATAAATCATCTAAAAATACATCCAAATATGCACCTCTCATATTTGTCTTATAAAAACGTCCTTCTTTATCAAGAATCAGACACATCGGAATAGCCTGGATATTATATTCTTTGGCACCTGCTCCATAAATACCTCCTTCTATCCGTCCCTGTGTCCAGCTCATATTTTCTTCTTTCATGGCTTTCTGCCATTCAGAGTCCTTCTCATCAAGTGAAATGCTTACGATAGCAAAATCCTTGTACTTATCATGTATTTTACGCAAATGAGGTATTTCTCCGCGACAAGGTCCACACCAGCTTGCCCAAAACTCCAGCATGACATATTCGTTTTCCGGAATCATAGAAGAAAGTTTTACAGTCTTTCCGTTACGGTCTAAAACATCGATATCTTTATATTTCTGTCCTACAGCCAACGGACGTGCCGCTGATGCAGCAGATGTAAAATGTTCCAGTTCGGTAGTCCCCGCCCAATGTTTCTCAAACAAAGCTTGCATCTGGTCAATCTCTTTAGCATCAGGTAAGAATTCCATGCCCGAAAGATAATACATTGCCTGATCCATCGCTACCGGAGAGTCTGCATGTTTCTTGATAAAATCAAGCTGGTATTGTAATAGTTTATCCTTCCATTTCATTTCTTCACGAGCTATTTCCATACCAACAGCACTCACATCCTTTCCTTCCGACTCTGGCACCAAGTATTCATCTGCATAACGTTCCATCAAAGTATTCAATGTATCAGAATATACCTGAATTTCCTTATTCATCGTAACAAATAAATCGTGAACTGACGAACCGGTAATCTCTGGAGATTTATTCTCACGCTCGGGAGCATAATAAACTCCTGGCAATGTAGCTACATCCCCCTTATAAGTAATGTCTGAGTTCTCCAGATAAAGCATTGTACGAAACATCTTATTATGATAATCCGGTTCTTCGCCCGGCTTGTTTAAGTCGATTATTACATAATAAAGTCCCGGACGCTCTACTTTTCCTGAAAAAGTAAAACTGCCATTCTGCACCACAGTGCTATCTACCACAACCGGATCCGACAAGTATACCGAACGTTCCAGATAAGCTTTTCCTGAAGCTGCATCACCTGTTAATGTACCTTCGATGGTATATCCATCCGTTTTACTCTGACATGAAGCCAACAAACCAGCTACCATGCCCAACAAAAAAATTTTCTTCATAACTATTATTCTTCATTTAAGGATTTTGAACTAATAAATCATTTCCAGCAATAGCTGAACGAGGAATCGGCAGAGCCAGTCTGGTCCATGAATTAACATATCCCAATGCAACCCAATCAGTTCCGTCCAGTTTGTTATAACGTATCATGTCGAACCAATCTTCAAAATTTTCACCGAACAGCTCCAGATATTTCTGATAAAAGACTGTCATCAGCATATCTTTGTCGGCTACATTATCAACAAAGTCCGCAGCAAATCCTGCACGATCGGTTATCGGACGCAATGCTTCACGAGCAGCAGTAAAATCAGGAGCCGGTTTACGTATCGCAGCCTCAGCCTTCACCAAGTACATCTCCGACAGGCGAAGCATATATAAAGAGTTTCCCGGAACTTTATCCACATTATCATTCATCTGATACTTATTCATGCGATACGATGAAATCATATTCTCTGCATCAAAAGCCCATGCATAACGTTTATCTTCCGGATATAGAGCTGCTATTTTTCTCAAGGTGTTTCCTGCTCCAGCACTCCAGTCGTAACGGTATCCAGCTACAGTCTGCTGATTGTTCATCGTATATGGATAAAACAATAAATCCGTACTTTGGAAGCTGCTAAAAATATCACCATATACAGGCTCAAGCATAATACCCTCATCAGCCCCTTTTGTTATAACCTCATCGGCCAGTTTATATGCCTCATCAAAATTACCCATAGACAATAAGACCTTTGCTTTCAAAGCTTTTGCCGACAGATAATTTCCATAATACATGGCTACTGTTCCCAAAGAAGAGTGTTTTACCGGTAACACTTCAGCCTCTTTAAGATCATCAAGAATAGATGTGTAACACTGGCGAACAGTCGCTCTCGCTTTCGGGGTATTGTCACGCACAGGAGCGTCATGAAGCACGATACCATACTGAGAGTCCATGTTCCAAAATTCACCATACAAACGCAACAGCATAAAGTTTGCCATAGCCCGGTTGAACTTCGCTTCTCTCTGATAATTCAGATTTTCTTCTTCAGAAAGTCCTTTTATATCCTTATCCAAAGCCGCCAGCACCGAATTTGCCTGATTGATTATGTAGTACAAGAAGATATAAGTTTCTTCCACAATTACATTGTCATCCTGTATATCTCCAGTCAAAAAGCTTCTGGCACCACTTACACTCGAGCTTTGCATAACTCCGGTACGCAAAAACAATGCATTGTAAATAGAACTTTTCGCTCTCCAGCCTTCATAGATACCATTTACTGCTATTTCGGCCGAACGGGCATCGGTTATGACAGTTTCATCATCCAACACATTTTCGGGATGGATATCATCAATAGGTCCCAGCAGGCTGCACGAAGCCATTGTCAGAGAAAACATGCCTGCCACTAAACAAGATTTTATATTCAGTTTCATAAATAGTCTTTTTTTAGAATTGTAACTTAACTCCCAGTGAGAAGGAACGGCTCAACGGATAAGGGTCGTTGTTAGTTCCCATACTTGTAATGCCAGTAGCAACAGTTTCCGGATCAAGTCCAGGCCATTGAGTAATCGTAAATAAATTGGTAGCCGTCACAAAGAGTGAAGCATTACTTAAATACAATTTATTTATCCATGCCTTAGGCAATGAATACGACAAGGTAATGTTCTTCATTCTCAAATAAGATGTATCAAAAACAAAACGGTCGTTCGCCATATAATTATAACTCATTGTACCTGCAACCAGACGTGCATACTTAGCATCCGTACGTTCCGGTGTCCAGGTGTTTCCGTAAAGCTCTCTGCCAACGCTTTGTCCCAAAACGCCGCTGATTTCCTCTCCTAAGTTACTATATACAGCTTCTCCTCCACAAGAGAACTGCATAAGGAAAGACAAAGAAAGATTCTTATAAGTAAACGTATTGGTCCATCCTCCGAAGAATTTAGGTTCAGGAGTTGCTATGACTTGACGGTCGTCGGATGTAATCGTACCATTTCCGTCAGTGTCTTTCATCAGAAAATCTCCAACACCGATACCAGACTGATACTCAGCAAAACCTTTTTCTACAGCCTTTGCATTCAGTTCATTCACTTCATCCATATTTTGAATAATATGGTCGACTATATAACCTTTCACTGTTCCTGCCGGTTTTCCCACAATAAAGGCATCCTGCATGTACGAATTGATCTGTGCATTGTTCAGCGACTCTATACGGTTACGGTTTACCGAAATATTCAAATCCGTATTCCAGGCAAAATCCTTACCACGAACAGGATAACCACCTAGCGAAACTTCCACTCCACGGTTTGACATATCGATTATATTATCGTAATAATTCGACATTCCGGATTCCAGTATATGAGGAGCAGGAGCCAGTGCACCATCGGTATAACGATAATATGCATCCAAACTTCCGTACAAGCGGTCGCCAAAGAAAGAGAAATCCAGACCAAAATTCACTTCATTCGTCTTTTCCCAATGGATACCACGGTTAGGAAGTAAATCCTGCAACTTGACAGACGAACTTTCTCCATACTGACTGGATGTATAGAACTGACGGAATGAGAAATCAGAAACATTCGTAGATCCGGTCTGCCCCCAGCTTAAACGCATCTTCAGGTTATCTATCCAGGATGCCTTTTCCATAAAAGCTTCACGGTTTACAACCCATCCGGTAGAAACTGCCGGAAAGACTCCCCACTGGTTTCCCGGACCGAATTTAGATGAAGCATCGGCACGCATACTCACTTCCAGCAGATAACGTGAGTCGTAATCGTACGACAGACGTCCATATACAGAGTTCAAACCACTCTTTGCAACGTAGTCGGAATACATCAATACAGACTGTGCCGAACCTACATTATCCAAATTATCATCATTCGGGAAGCCCTGATACATATTTGTTCCACCAGTACTGCGTGAACGGTCGGCTCCATATCCAGCCATTGCACCAAATAAGTGTTTGCCTGTATGATAGTTATAATCTAAACGGAAATTTATCGATGTACTGACATACTTCGAGTTGTTTGTGGTAAGCTGAGCATAATAAGGACTTCCTACCCAAATTTCCTGCAAATAACTGGGCGAAAAATAACTGTTGTCATAATTATAAGAAGCCAGCGTAAAATCGGAATGGAACTTCAGGTTACGCAGCAGCTCTATGTCGACATAAACATTTCCCATAAACTGGTCGCTTTCATATTTTGCTTTACGGTTCAGCAAAGCAACTGGATTCGGGCCACTTACATACCCTGACGGCATAAAATACAACGATCCTTTATCCAGTCGGGTATAATCACCATTCTCATCATAGACGGGCAAATCCGGACGAACCAGCCACGGATGTGTATCAGGAGCCATGATACTTTCCTGACTAGGACTAGTACGCTTTGAGTAAGAATAGCTAAGCAAAGCTCCCATACGTATGCGTTTGGTTATATCGGTATTGACAGACAAACGTCCGCTATAAGTTTCAAGATTGTCATTCTTGTATAAACCTTCCTGATCGATGGCATTGAAAGCAAACGAATAATCTGTTTTTTCAGATCCGCCACGAACAGAAACATTATACTGATTGGTTATTGCATTTTTATTTCTTGTTTCATCTTCCCAATTAATATTTTCCTTACCAAATGCGCTTTCGTTCAATCCCAGGAATTTAGTATACATCAACGTATTCCAGTCGACTTCAAAATTACCGTAAGCCATCAAGATTGTCGGATCGTACATCATGCTATACTGCGTAGTCATGGTAAAATTCGCCATATCATAATTGTACGCATCCATCGTGTTACGCAAAATTTCTTCCTGCAACGAACGGAATTCCTGATTGTTCAACGGTTCAAAGACCTTTACCGGATTTGCAATGCTCAATGTATATCCGGCTTCCACAGTAGCCTTCTCTCCTTTCCGTCCATTCTTGGTAGTCACTATAATTACACCATTTGCTCCACGCGAACCATAAATAGCTGTAGCCGAAGCATCCTTCAGTACATCAATACTTTCAATGTCATTCGGTGCAATATTCATAAGTGGATTCAGTGCATTACTGTCGACAAACATCGGCACACCGTCTATTACATAAAGCGGAGCGTTATTTGCCGTAAGCGAGGTAGAAATCGGATAAGGGGAAGTAATACCGCGTACATTGACTGTCATCGTCGCACCGGGTTCACCGCTGTTTTGTGTCACCAGCACACCCTTTATCGTTCCGCCAAGCATATCCTGAACTGTAGATGATGTTTTCGACAGTTTATTCAAATCGTCTTTCTTGACAGACGAAATAGAACTTGTCAGGCTTTTACGGTTCTTGCTTCCGTAACCGATGACAACCACATCGTCGAGCACCTGATTATCTGATTTCAAAACAACATTTAGAACTCGTTGTCCTGTATATTCTACATCAACCGATTTCAAGCCTATAAACGAAAATCGCAACACAGCTCTATTTCTCGACAATGCAAGAGAATAAGCTCCGTCCATATCGGTTACAGTTCCTTCCGTAGTACCTACAACTACTACCGAAGCTCCAGGTACAGGAAGTCCGCTTTCATCGGTAACCGTTCCCTTCACAACATTTTTCTGCTGATTTGCCTGTCGCACTTCCACACTTTTGACTGTAGAACTTGCTGTGGCAAAAACTGATTCCGCATGCAAGGCTCCCACGCTCAGTACAGCTAAAAGATTCATCCACTTACGACCATTCATATTTTTAAATATTTAAGATATTATCCGAAAAAAGGAATTAGTTTTTGTGTTATATGCAAATATAAAATAACTTTAACACATAAGCAATTCTTATTCTGAATATTTTCCATATATATATAGAAAAGTTTGTTTTGCTGACATTTTGTAATCTGTTTTACTTCGGATACCATCATGGCTTTCAGAGAAGAATTACAGCATCAAATTACCTTGTCACGCTCGTGACTATAGCTTATCACGTTCGTGACGAGATATTCACACGTACGTGACAAGAGCTCACCACGTACGTGACGAGGTATATTTTTATATTTATAAGTTCTTCATTATTTTTGTATCCGAAAAAATAGAAAAACAAATGGCAGGAATTTATCTTCATATCCCTTTTTGCAAACGTCGCTGTATATACTGTGACTTTTATTCTACTACCCAAAATGAAAAAAAATCCAGTTATATCAACGCTTTGTGCCGTGAACTGGAAGAAAGAAAAAACTATCTGGAAGGTGAAAAAATAGAAACAATCTATCTGGGTGGAGGAACTCCATCGCAACTGGAATATAAAGATTTTGAGCTTATTTTTCAGACACTCGGCCGACTCTACGATATTCAACCGAATGCAGAAATAACCATTGAGGCAAATCCTGATGACCTGACAAGTTCCTACGTCAGTATGCTACGTGAGTTTCCGTTCAACCGACTGAGTATGGGTATCCAAACTTTTCAAGAAGATATTTTACGCCTGCTACATAGGAGGCATACTGCACAACAAGCTATTGATGCGTTCGAACGGTGCAGAAAAGCTGGATTTAAGAATATCAGTATCGACCTCATGTATGGACTGCCGGGAGAAAGCATGCAAACCTGGGAATCAGATCTGAATCAGGCTATCCGTATGAAACCGGAACACATATCGGCTTATCACCTGATTTATGAAGAAGGAACTGCACTTTGGAAATTGCGTGAACAGCATCGGGTGGAAGAAGCTGATGAAGAACTGAGCGTATCCTTATTCACACTACTCATTCATAAACTGAAAGAAAAAGGATACCAACATTACGAAATATCCAATTTTTGTCTGCCGGGAATGTACTCACGACATAATTCAAGTTACTGGACCGGAAAGAAGTATTTAGGATGTGGTCCCTCTGCACACTCATACAATGGCGTATCAAGACAATGGAATATATCCTCTTTAGACGAATATATCACCAATATAAACGAGGGAGAGCCTTATTCTGAAATAGAAGAGCTGAATTTATATACACGCTATAACGATTTTGTAATTACTACCATACGTACGATGTGGGGGATGAATCTCGACATGCTGAAAAAAACATTTGGCAGCAAGCTGTACGATTATTGCCTCCGTATGGCCTACCCGCATTTACAGCAAGGTACTCTGGAACAGTCTGAAGGAGTTTTGAAACTCACAGAAAAAGGCATTTTTATTTCCGACGGCATCATGAGCGACATGCTATGGGTCTGAATACGAAGAAAAAACCGCTATCAATGTTTGACACACTGATAGCGGAGGACTTATAAGCAGAAATAATATTCCAGAATTATTTCAAACGAGCCAATGTTTCTTTAATACGACGCATAGCTTCTACGATATTTTCATCAGAAGTAGCATAGCTCATACGAATACATTCAGGAGCACCGAATGAAGTACCACCTACACATGCTACATGACCTACTTCCAACAGATACATTGCCAAGTCGTCAGCATTATTGATAACACGGTCACCGTCTTTCTTTCCAAAGAATGAATCACATTTCGGGAATAAATAGAAAGCACCTTGAGGGAAGTTTACTTCGAATCCAGGAATTTCTTTTGCCAGTTTCACAATGAGGTCACGACGACGTTCGAAAGCTTTACGCATTTCTTCTACCGGAGCCTGTGTTCCAGTATAAGCAGCTTCAGCAGCTTTTTGTGAAACAGAGCAAGGTCCTGAAGTATATTGTCCCTGCAATTTATTCACACCTTTTACAATCCATTCTGGTCCGGCAATGAAACCAATACGCCATCCCGTCATAGCATAAGCTTTAGACACACCGTTTACAATAACTACACGGTCTTTAATTTCTGCAAACTGAGCAATGCTCTGATGTTTGCCGATGTAGTTAATATGCTCGTAAATTTCGTCAGCAATAACGATAACACGTTCGTGTTTAGCCAGCACTTCTGCCAATCCTTTCAGTTCTTCCTGTGAATATACAGAACCAGTCGGGTTAGAAGGAGAACAAAGTATCAGCGCACGAGTTTTAGGAGTAATAGCAGCCTCAAGCTGTGCCGGAGTAATTTTAAAATCTTGATCAATACCAGCACGTACAATAACAGGAGTTCCTTCGGCAAGCTTCACCATTTCCGGATAGCTAACCCAATAAGGAGCAGGCACGATAACTTCATCACCTTTATTGATTAAAGCCATGATTGTGTTGCAAACAGATTGTTTTGCACCGTTTGCACAACTAATCTGAGCAGCAGTATATTCCAAACCGTTCTCATTTTTCAGTTTAGCAACGATAGCATTACGCAAAGCTGGATATCCGGCTACAGGAGAGTAACGTGAATAGTTTTCATCGATTGCTTGCTTTGCAGCTTCTTTTATATGGTCGGGAGTATTGAAATCGGGTTCACCGACACTTAAATTAATAACATCAACACCTTGTGCTTTAAGTTCACTACTTTTTTGTGACATAGCCAATGTCGCCGAAGGTGACAAGCTATTCAAACGATCTGATAGTTGATTCATTGCCTTTGTTTTATTTAGTTCAAAATTTTATGCAAAATAAGTCGTTTTCTTTCAAATAAAAAAGAATTTATCTTACTTTCTGTCACCGAGCAAGCGCAACAGGTACAAAAACAAGTTGATAAAATCGAGGTATAAAGTCATCGCTCCCATTAAAGCAATCTTTTGTGTTGTCTCATTTACCTCTATATCATCTGCAGTAAGCAACTGTTTGATCTTTTGTGAATCGTAAGCAGTCAGCCCGACAAAAAGCAATACTCCTATACAGGAAATAATCAGGTCCATCATCGAGTTATGCAGAAACATATTTACTACCGAAGCAATAATGATACCTATAACTCCCATGATACACAAACTTCCGATACGAGTAAGATCTTTCTTCGTAACATATCCGAAAAGAGCCATCACCCCAAATGTGCCTGCAGTAACAAAGAAGGTAGTGGCAATGGAACTCATGGTATAAATCAAGAATATAAATGCCAATGTCACACCATTCAATATAGAGTAAACGATAAACAAGACAGTAGCAGTAGTAAAAGACATCTTATTAATTCGGGCAGACAAATACCATACTAGTCCTAATTCTGCTATAATCAGCCCCCAGAAAGCCATAGAGTTCTGCATAATTACAGACAAAAGTGTATACGATTTGGCTACATACATAGATACGAATCCTGTAATAACCAAAGCAAGAGTCATCCATGTGTACACACTACGCATTAAAGCAGACTGCACAGCCTTAGAGGCATAAGTCTTTACTAAATTATTTGTTTCCATAATAATAAAAATTACTTGTTAAAATGTAAGGTATGACCCATACGGTCTTTTTTAGTATGGAGATAACGCTCGTTGTATTGATTTGGAGTTATCTCGATTGGTACATTTTCTACAATTTCCAATCCATAAGCTTCAAGTCCTACACGTTTTACCGGATTATTGGTAAGTAAACGCATTTTATGAATACCTACTTCACGCAAGATCTGAGCACCAACTCCGTAATCGCGTTCATCAGCCTGATGACCCAGACAAATATTAGCGTCTACAGTATCCATGCCTTCTTCCTGTAGCTTGTATGCTTTCATCTTTTCCATCAAACCGATACCTCTACCCTCTTGGATAAGATAGATAACAGCTCCTTTTCCTTCCTGGTCAATCATCTGCATGGCTTTATGAAGCTGGTCGCCACAATCACAACGCAATGAACCGAAAATATCACCGGTTGCACATGAAGAATGAACACGTACCAATACAGGTTCATCAGGAGTGAACTGTCCTTTAATCAAAGCAACATGTTCCAATCCATTACTTTTCTGACGGAACGGTATAAGACGGAAATGTCCAAACTCTGTAGGCATATCTACTTCTACACCTTTTTCTACCAATGACTCCTGTTTCAAGCGGTAAGCAATCAGATCGGCTATAGAAATAAGTTTAAAGCCATATTCGTCTGCCATTTTGCGAAGTTCCGGAAGACGGGCCATTGTACCATCTTCATTCATTACTTCCATCAAAGCACCTGCTGGATATAATCCGGCAAGTTTTGCCATATCAATACATGCTTCAGTATGTCCGGCACGACGTAATACTCCTTTATCTTGTGCATACAACGGATTAATGTGTCCAGGACGTCCAAATGTTTCTGGTGTAGAAGCAGGATCGGCAAGAGCACGAATGGTAGCAGCACGATCGACAGCCGAAACTCCTGTACTACAACCTTCCAGTTTATCGACTGTAACGGTAAACGGTGTTCCTAAAACAGAAGTATTATTCGAAACCTGATGTGGCAAATCCAATTCCTTACAACGCGAAATAGTAATAGGTGCACAAAGTACTCCTCTGGCATGCTTCAGCATGAAATTAACTTTTTCCGGAGTAATCAACTCTGCAGCGATAATCAAATCACCTTCATTTTCACGGTCTTCGTCATCAACGACAATAACGAACTCACCCTTACGGAAATCTTCTATCGCTTCTTCAATGGTATCTAATTTAATTTTATTCATAATGCTATTTTTGTAAATATAATTGTTGTTTTTCTATTTGCTCTATTATACTTTGGTTGGTTTTTATAATCACTCTCAAGTCCTTTTCCAGACGAAGCCTGTATCGCCAGATATTCAGATAAAGCAATAATCCGGCTGGTACAATAATACCAAACAGCAGATTCAGCCATCGGTTATCGAACAAGCTCTTATGTGCTTTAACCGACAAGAAAGGATAATTGTTCATCAGATTCAGCAAAACAGCATCTTTAGTATTTGAAAGCTCTTCAATAAGCGCTTCCATTTTTTTACTAATTTCAGCTATTGCATCATCATGCTTGTTATTAGTAAAAATCTGAATGTAATTAGGCATTCCTTTCAATCGATGAGTTTCCAAATATGTCTGACAGTCTTTACTTATCTCATCCAATATTTCAATATCTTTTGCATACTCAGGCGTATGAATAATAACCTCTTTCTTAAACATATGTCTAGACTGACGTATGCCTAACAACTTTCTGAAGAAAGCTGCATAAACGTCTAAGTTAAACACAACAGAGTCTTTATTTGACTTATAGGTAAAAAATGCTCCCAAGGGGGCTAAGACTATTGTACTCATCCAAGTACCTAAAACGATATTCATTTCCCCACTCTTTGCAACACGGGTTGCTCCAGAGTCGATAATATAATAGATGACAAAGATCAATACAGAAATAACAACCGGCATTCCAAGCCCTCCTTTTCGGATAATAGCTCCTAAAGGTGCTCCGATAAAGAAGAATATAATACATGCCAAAGATAAAGTTATCTTTTTATGCCAGTCTGAACGGTGAGAGCGAATGCTATTGTCTGTATCTTTGGTAAGGAAACTCTTCATATCCCAATCTGTAGACAACGACTTCACCCGATTCTCTGTTGTTGTCAGCACCTTTAACTTTTCCTGTGAAGTCATCGAATTATAAATACTGTCTGTATTGATAACAGCAATATTCTCGGTTTTTATTTTTACAGAATCTGCCGGAGTCAGAACAGCTCCCCGGTAAGTGGTAGACATAATATCGCTATACATAGAACGTCCTACACTATCGGCATGCGTTGTAAGTGAGTCTATGGCAACAGATATTTCGTGCATATTCTTAATATCCGAACGACGGTCAAGAAAACTTCCGTCCACCATATTAAACTCCGAACTAAACTGAATCAATGTATGCTTTTCCTTGAAAGTTTCCCGTCGATAAGGTACGTTACGAGAAATAACAGACTGTGACTTCAGATTTTCAAACTGCTCACCATTATACAGATGCAGGAACAGATGTTGTTTGTCTGCTGTCAACTCCAGTTTTCCTTCTGCTGCCCAAATGATATGGGCATTTTCAAAACCATCTGAAAAATTATAAATCAAAATATCTTTCAGCAGACCAGTCTTACGATCTTTATGCTTTACATAAATATTATATCCATCGATATCACTATAGAAAACACCTTCCGGAATATCAACTTCCGGTGATTTTTGTTTCATGGAAACCAACAATGTCCATAATTGCTTTTGAGCACGTGGACCGATAATATTCTGGAAGAAAAAAGACATTCCCCCCAAAAACACACAAAACAATACAACCGGACGGATTATACGTAATAAGGGAATACCCGCAGCTTTCATTGAAAGCAATTCATAACGTTCTCCAAAGTTACCAAAAGTCATCAATGCAGCCAACAGGATGGCAAGAGGAAGAGACAAAGGTATAAGGGTTAATCCTGAATAAAAGAAAAACTGTGCAAGTACATTAATCTCCAATCCCTTCCCCACCAACTCATCTACATATCTCCATAAAAACTGCATCATGAAGATAAATAAACAGATGAAAAAAGTTCCCGCAAAGAGCAACAAAAAGCTCTTTAATACAAATATATCAAGTTTTTTTATGCGTAGCATTCCTTATATTATCATTATCAGCGCACAAAAGTAGCATAAAAAACGGAGAGGTAATGATGTTTTTACATTATTTTTGGAATTATACCCCACATATCCTTCTTAAAATTTCTATTTGAGAATTCCACAGGTTTCTGGTATCTTCTTCTTCACCCGGAATTGCAAAATCGGTAACTTCCAGGAGATGATCTTTAGTAAGTTCATTATAATGAATTTTCAGCTCAAAATATGTTTTGGGGTCATCATCTATCCAATGAAAACGAATGAAGGATTCTGTACGCTGATTAAGAATTTCAGCATTACGTGTTTCTGTTTTCCCCCATTTGAAGGTATAAGTCTTATTTATTTTTGAAACATTATCAGCAAACCATCTCTGCAAACCAGAAGGAGTACTGATAGCCCCCCATAAAATACTTCCTGAAGCTGGATTGAGTGGATACTCAATACGTATTTTCTTTTTCATAGATTCCATACTATTGTTTTATTAAGGTATTAAAGATTACGGAGGCAAAATAAACTATTTTTTTCATATACTAGATAATGAAAGATATTTTTTTGCCAAATGACTCAAAAAAAATCTTTACAGACTAAAGAAATACACATAAAATCCCCAAAAAACGCTCAAGCATCTTGCACAATTCAAAAACTTAACTTACCTTTGCACCCGCAAACGAAAAACAAATGGCGGGATAGCTCAGCTGGTTAGAGCGCATGATTCATAATCATGAGGTCCCCGGTTCAATCCCGGGTCCCGCTACTCAAAAAAATCGATTGCAAATGGCGGGATAGCTCAGCTGGTTAGAGCGCATGATTCATAATCATGAGGTCCCCGGTTCAATCCCGGGTCCCGCTACAAAGCTTAAAAGCGCAGATATAAGGCATTTGGGAGGCTTCCACTCCTGGGTGTCTTTTTTTATTTTTATATAGATAATCTTATTCTTCTTGGACAAAATAAAAGTGTGACACGAAAATTCGCATCACACTTTTTCCCTCGCTTTTATTTCGCTAAACTATATACGATATCCATAATCTGTTTTCCTAATTCATCAGCAGCTTCCATTGTCGCAGCCTCTGAATAGACACGAATAATCGGTTCTGTATTACTCTTACGTAAATGAACCCATTTATCCGGGAAATCAATCTTTACACCGTCTATATCATTTATCTCCTCTGCTTTATAGAGATCTTTCACTTTTGCCAATATTGCATCAACATCAGTTTGCGGTGTAAGATCAATACGGTTCTTAGCAATATAATAATTGGGATAAGAAGCACGCAACTCAGAAACCTTTTTGCCTTCATGCGCCAAATGACTTAAGAAAAGAGCAATTCCAACCAGTGCATCACGTCCATAATGTGATTCCGGATAAATCACCCCACCATTTCCTTCACCACCGATTACAGCATTTGTTTCTTTCATCTTCGTAACTACATTCACTTCACCCACTGCAGCTGCATTATATTGCATACCATATTTACGGGTTACATCACGCAAAGCACGTGTAGAACTCAAATTAGAAACCGTATTTCCTGGCGTATGCTTCAAAACATAATCGGCAACAGTTACCAATGTATATTCTTCACCATACATCGTTCCATCTTCACAGATCATAGCAAGACGGTCTACATCCGGATCGACAACAAATGCCACATCTGCCTTTCCGCCCTTCATCAGATTCATTATATCTCCCAAATTCTTCTCAAGCGGCTCTGGGTTATGCTGGAAATTTCCCGTAGGTTCACAATACAACTTTTCTACATGCTGTACTCCTAAGCGATGAAGCAATTCTGGAAGAATAATACCACCTACAGAATTAACACAATCTATTGCTACGCGGAAATTCGCACGTCGTATAGCTTCTACATCAACTAATTTCAAAGCTAATACACTTTCAATATGCTTCTCATTATATGTATTATCTTCTACATAAGAGCCAATATGATCAATATCAGCATATTCAAAAGCCTCCGCTTCTGCAATACGAAGCACCTCTTCACCTTCTGCCGCATTTAAGAATTCTCCATGCTCATTTAACAGTTTCAATGCATTCCACTGTTTGGGATTATGACTTGCAGTAAGAATAATACCTCCACATGCACCAGCCATTGTAACAGCCAGTTCTGTAGTAGGAGTTGAAGCCAGACCGATGTTCACTACATCGAAACCCATTCCCATCAATGTACCACAAACTACATTCTTTACCATCTCGCCAGAAATACGAGCATCACGTCCTACAACAATCTTGTTACTTTTCACTGTTGAAGTACGACGAATCAAAGTCGCATAAGCAGAAGTAAATTTTACGATATCCAGTGGGTTTAATCCTTCCCCCGCTTTTCCTCCGATCGTTCCTCGGATACCTGATATAGATTTAATAAGTGTCATTATTTACCTAAATTGTATGTAATTTCGTAATAACAAGGATAAACATATTGTGAAGCCTGACTTGTTCCCTGTCCATGAGGAACAATCAAACGTACACGTGCTACTTTATCAGAAGATACGGTACGAGATGGTTTGATATATTTTAATGGAATCAACCATCCTGAAGGAACTGAGGTCGTACCATAAATAGAATACATCTGATAGCTTTCAGTAAATGCAGCCGAATATGATGTACCACTTATCGTCAATTTATATACCTCTGGATAAAGCATATACTGCGATAAACTCCAACTTGAGTTAGGCATATAACGAGGGTAATTATACAAATTCATATTTCCAGAAAGTGTATCACCGGCGCTAAACATCTCATCGCGAGTTTGAATAGCAACTTCTATGTAACGGGATGCTATTTCATAATATCCATCAGCCAATTTAGAATCTCCTTCCCCTTGCTGCAGGATATTCATATAGACACCACTTTCTTCGAACAATACGAACTGATTCTCATTCGTAATTGTATCCTGATTATAGAAATCTTTCTCGCTAATTACCTGATAATTATGATTCAGAATCCAAGCGTTGATAGCGTCAGCTTCTTCCTCCTTCATCTCAGCATAAGTCTTACCGTTATCACAACTTTGCAAACAGAAGACCAGTGTGCAGAATACCGCAAAAAACAGTTTTATCTTTTTCATTTTCATATCATTTATGGCGCAAAAATAGCAAATTGCTTCATATATTTCAAAAGGCAACAGTGCATTAACAGCCCTTAACACACATTGATATACCTATAAGCAATCAATAAATCATGACTTTACCAATGTCTCTATATAAGCCTTCATCTCAGGCACATTTTTTTTCGTTTCTTTGTACAATTTATATTGTGCCAATGCACGTACATAATTGTGCTCAGCGTAGTTAATCTGATAATAAGTATCACCATTAATATAATCAGCCAAAAAACGTACAGCCTGCATATATGGGAACAAAGTCACAGCATAAGGCAATAGTTCGATTTCCAAAGGAGTCAGAAAATGTTTAGCAGACTCAATATACCCTTTAGCAAAATGCTTGAATATATCGAATTTAAAATGTATTTTATTCAAATCCGGCTCATCCTCAGGAGCTGTATTAGCTGCTGAACGCAAAAAATCACCAAAATCGGAAAATACGAAACTTGGCATAACTGTATCCAAATCGATTACACATAATACCTCCCCTTTATCATCAAACAACATATTGCTTACTTTCGTATCACAATGGCAAATACGTTTTGGTAATTTTCCTTCTTGAAACAGACGTTCTGCACAACACATTTCATCAGCATCACGCTCTATCTCATCCACGAGACAACGTACTTTTTCCATACGTCCTACAGCATCTTTCTGCACAGCTTCACGCAATTGTTGCATCCTAAATTTCATATTATGAAAATCAGGAATCGTTTCCCCCAATGGTTCTGGCAAATCTGTAAGCATTGCCTCAAACTCACCAAACTTCAAGCCTACCAGATAAGAAGATTCTGGGGTAACAGCATCCAATGTACGGGAATCCGGAATAAAGACACACATCCGCCAATATTTTTCGCCATCAAAATAATATGTCTTCCCGGTATCCGACTTCAAAAAGCGAAGCACTTTCCTATCTATATCTTTTGTCTGTTTTTCTTCTAACTTTTTACGGATATGAGCTGTTACAACTTCTATATTATGCTGAAGCATATCAACATCAGTAAAGACTTGATGATTGATGCACTGCAATATATAATCAGAGGCAGAATCATCAAGTGTCTGCACGAGATAAGTCTTATTTATTAAACCGGAAGTCAACGGACTTATTTTTTTCACTTCACCAGCCTCGGGGAAATGAGAAATTATGCTAGTTAAAATCTCCATCAGTTTACGCTATCTTGATTATTCGTTATTTGCCCATTCTTTTGCTCCCTGTTGTTTCAGTTTTGCAGTAATTTCAGCGGCTTTTTTAGCAGTTGCAGCTTCGTCCTCAGGACTAGCAAACGCATGCTTATAACCTTTTACTACATTCCACTCTCCACGTGTAAAATCAGGAAATTCTACAGCAGCACAACCGTTATCCATAGATAGTTCTCCCAACTCAGCCAAGCAGCACCACTCAGCCAAATCGTATACATCCATATCCAATGGCAATCCATTCTGAAGGCAGTACACAAGACGACTGTCCATAATAAAATCCATACCTCCATGTCCACCAACTTCTTTTGCCATCTCTCCATATTTTTTCAGAATAGGATGCTGATATTTTTCTACCAAAGCTTCCATTTCCTTTTGCGGCAAAAAGCCATGTGAGCTAAGATCGTCCAATTTAGGTTGTACTCCCGAAGCTGCCAATTGTTTAGCGTCAAGTGCATATCCTTCAACCGGATATTTGTTAGCAAAACCCTTTGTACCAGTCAGTTGATATAAACGGTTATAAGGTTGTGGAGTCATTACATTATGCTGTATCTCGATAACTTTTCCTTTAGCAGTACGAATCAGCGTTGTCGTATGGTCACCATTACGAAAGTTATTGCATACAGAATCTGTACGCTCTTCCACCAAAGACTTACCTACTACCGACTTTGTATCCATAGCCACCAATGTCGCCATACGATCGCCACGATGAATGTCAAGAGCCTGTGCTACAGGACCAAGTCCGTGAGTAGCATACACGTCACCACGATGTCTCATATTATAATCCAGACGCCATCCTAACTTATCCTCTTTACCGTTTTTCCAGTAATAATCCCAAAAAGCTTCCAAATTATGGATATAAGCTCCCTGCGCACGAATTACCTCACCAAACACTCCCTGCTGAGCCATATTCAAGGTATTCATCTCAAACCAGTCATAACAGCAGTTCTCCAAAATAAAGCAATGTTTACGACTTGTTTCACTCAAATTGATCAAAGCCCAGCATTCTTTCAGATTCATAGCTGAAGGAACTTCTACAGCAACATTCTTACCATGCTCCAAGGCACATTTTGCAACAGGAAAATGATGTAGCCAGTCGGCAGCTATATAAACCAGATCGATGTCATCGCGTTTACACAACTCTTCATAGCCTTTCTCACCTGAATAAATTGCAGCTTTAGGCAGAGATGCTGCCTTCAAGTATTTCTGGCAATCTTCTGCGCGTTTCTGCTCATAATCACATAAGGCAACAATCTGAGTACCGGGAATATGTGTAAAACGTTCAACAGCACCAGGTCCTCTCATACCTAGCCCAACAAAACCAACACGAACGACGTCCATTTTAGGCACAGTCAGTCCCAATACACTTTTCTGACCAGCAGGTCTTTCTGGTGTATGCACGACAATTGTACCTTTATTCCATTCCCACTGTGTTCCTCTTTCCGACGTATACACTTCAGTAGTCGGCTTCACTGCACATGCCCCTAACACAAGACACATACCCCAAACCAGTACTTTTAGTTTTTTCATATTTTCATTTAAAGTTAAGTTTCATTTTAAGACTGAATTATGACAGTATATTCTATGATCTGCTTAAAAAAGAAATATATAGTCCAAATCAATTCCTGATTTTACTTATTAAGCAAGTCCTCATATTTCACCAATGCCTGCTTAAACAGTTCAATAGCCTCATCCATCGTTCCATAGAATTCTCCACCAGAAGCATTCAGATGTCCACCTCCGTTAAAAAATTCAGATGCAACTTTATTACAAGGGAAAGTTCCTACAGATCGCAATGATACCTTTATCATATTTTTTTCAGTATCTTCACGGAGAAAAACTGAAAAACAAACTCCCTTCATCTGCAGTGGAATATTGACGAATCCTTCAGTATCTCCTTTCACATAATGAAACTTACTCTGCTCATCTTTGGTAAGCCATATCAATGCAGCATGAAAGCGAGGGAAGACCTGCATTTTATCATATAAAATATACCCCATAAGGCGTAAACGATCTTCCGAATATGTATTGAAGACCTTACGGTAAATTTCATCCTTATCGATACCTTTCGATAATAATTCGCTAATGATAAAATAAATCTCACGGCTATTCGAATTATAAGTAAATCCTCCCGTATCAGTCATCATACCAGTATAAATACATTCAGCTCCTTCACGAGTTATATCTTCAAAATTACCCATCCGACAAATCAAACGAAAAATTAATTCAGAGGTTGAAGAAATCTCAGGATGAGATATAGTTACACGACAGAAGTCTTCTGGATTCAAATGATGATCGATCAACACCTTACGCCCAGCAGAAGCAGCAACAGGTTTGGCCATTGCGTCAATACGTGATAAAGCATTGAAATCCAAACAGCAAATTACGTCGGCTTCAGCTATCAGTTTATCGGCAAATTCCGAATATTTGTCATAGCGGATAATATCTTTTGCTCCAGGCATCCAACGTAAGAAATCAGGAAAAGCATTAGGGACAATTATATGTACATTCTTCTCTTGTGTTTCCAGAAAATGAAGTAATCCTAACGAAGAGCCCAAAGCATCACCATCAGGAGATACATGAGTTACAATAACTATCTTGTCAGCACGTTCAAAATATTTAGCAACCTTATCAATATTGGCTTGAAGTATAACTTTTGTCAACATAAAAAAACGAATTAAATTGAATGGCAAAAATACAAATTAATTCTTAATCTACAGAAGAATAGCGTAAGAACCTTTTTCTGACATATCTATATAATTCAACCCATAGATTTCACATTCTCGTTTCAATTTTTCCCGATATGAGTCTTCTAACGAAATATCTAAAACAACTTGTTTTATCTGAAACAACCGTTTGAGATCAGCTACAGAACCATAAAATCCACGGCATATATAAGCATAATCTACATGCAAAGGAGAAAGTGCCTTTTGTTTTCTCCATTTATTATTATCGACCAAAACAATACAAATATCTCTAACCTTATAGATACATGATGCAGAAGACAACTCATTAATATCTCTGTCGTATTTGGTATAAACTCCAGCACGAGACAAATAGATATAAGTACCAGGCAGCTCCCTTTGTTTCCACAAAAAGGACACTATCAAAACATTTACAGTCAGTAGAAATACAATCAGCCTACATGCACTACGACAGACAACATACCTCCATAAAGTCACTATTGCAACAGCAAGTAACCATGCCTGCCATACCGAAAGATAGGCAGATGTAATTTGTGCTCCCGACCAATGTTGTATCTGCTCCATTACCTCATTCAAAGTCCGTACTGCAAAATCCAATCCCTGTACCACAAAGTTTGCGGCTACAGGAAACACCCCAAGTGCCAATGCCAGCAGCGTAGCCGATAGGATAAAAACAGCTATTGGAGCAACAACAAGATTAGATAGCAAAAAATAAACCGGGAACGTTCCAAAATAATATAATATAAGTGGCAGTGTTGCTAATTGGGCAGCAAGAGAAAGAGAAATAATGTTCCACAAGTAAGCAACAATTTTATTTCGCACTACAAATAAACTATCAATTAATGGATAAAATAAGAAAATGCCCAATACAGCCATAAATGATAACTGAAAACCGACATCAAACAAATACATGGGCTGGTATATCAACATTATAAAGGCTGTCAAAGTTAAAGCTGAAAAACCTGAGAAGCGATCTTCTGAAAAGATAGAAGCTACCACATACGCAGAAAACATTGTGACCGCCCTTATTACCGAAGGACTCAGCCCCGACAAGAAAGCAAATCCCCACAAAAGTCCGACAATGAGAAAACTTGCAATCCATTTTCCGCCACAAACCCGTCGTAAAGGATAGAACAGCCACGAAAGAATCATCGATAGTATACCAATATGCAAACCGGAAAGCGCAAGAATATGACTAACCCCAGCTGCATTGTATGTAGCTTTTATCTCACGAGTAAGTTTTGATTTATCACCTACAGTAAGTGCCGATATTATAGCCAACACATCATCTTCCAAATTCCATGTACGAAACTTTTTAACGATTTGTTCTCGAAGCATCAAAGCCTGCATCTTAAATGTTGGAGTACTTGGCTGAAGCAGTTTACGCCAATATCCGGAGTAGACTATTGCCGTTCCACTTATCCCCTGTCGCTGAAGATATTGTCCATAATCAAACCCCGTAAAATCTGCATCAGACATAGGTATCCCGACATGTGCACGAAAGCACATTCGATCTCCACATTGTAATGGAGGTTGCATAGAATCAGGCATCCAATAAAGAAGTATCTGCTTATTTATCGGTTTCCAACTTCCTGTAGCAACATCTTTTACTTTTTCCACATTGACAGTTGCCTGAATAGTCTTGCCTTTCACACGAGGTATATCACATACGGAAGCAACATACACCGCTTTATCAGAATCCCACTCGTGATGTATATTTTCCAATGATATAACAAATAGTATTCCTCCTAGAAGCAAAAAACTTAGACTAACAGATATTCCAAACAAGAAACGAATCCGATAAGTCTTCGAAAAGTAAAATATAGAAGACAAAAGAACAGACAGAACAAAAACAAAACAAAGTGCATACAAGTAAGTTCCATCTAAAGCAAACACATCAGATAAAAAAATTCCGGTTGCTAGTGCTACCGACAACCGGAACAAAGGATAAAATGTGAAACGAGAACTCACCATTTTATTATTTTAGCTCCTTCAAACGACGAATCATGTCAACCATATCGGGAGCCTTAAAAACTGCATTACCAGCAACTAACACATCCGCTCCTGCCTCAACCAGCTGTGAACCAGTTTCCAGATTTACACCACCATCGACCTCTATCAGCGCCTGAGAACCACTACGATCTATCAGTTCACGAAGCTCACGTACTTTTGTCAGTGTATGAGGAATAAACTTCTGTCCTCCAAAACCAGGATTAACACTCATCAGCAGCACCATATCCACATCACTGATAATATCAGTAAGCATTGACACCGGAGTGGATGGATTCAACGTTACTCCTGCACGCATACCTGCATCCTTTATCTGCTGCACCACACGATGCAAATGAGTACACGCCTCATAGTGCACATTCATCATCATGGTACCCAACTCTTTTACCTCTCGAATAAATTTCTCCGGTTGCACTATCATCAAATGTACATCCAATGGTTTTTCACTCAGCTCTGCCACATATTTCAAGACAGGGAATCCAAAAGATATATTTGGAACAAAAACCCCATCCATTATATCTATATGCAACCAGTCTGCATCACTATGGTTTATCTTCTCGATATCTTCTTTCAGATTAGCAAAATTTGCAGATAAGAGAGAAGGCGATATTTTCAATTCATTCTTCATACTTTAAAAACTTATTCCTAAGAACAAAGATAAGTATTTTTATCGAGATAAAAGGTAAGGCTCAACAAAAACAGCTCTATTCAAAGCTGAAACGCAAACCAAACTGAAGATTGAAATTGAATGGATGTTCTTTGCGAATCGTTTCAATCTGACTGCCATCATCAAAATAATATGCAATACCAGGTTCAGCATATAATCCTAAATGTTTAGTAAAATTCACCTGTGCTCCTGCGGCTGCCGAAACAGACCATTGCAAAGGATTAACTTTTAACGAAGTGTGTTCAACTTCACGATTTGAGTTTCCGTTTACATATACAGCATCCATACTTCCTGATACACATTTTTCAACCATTCCACCGGCTGATGTATAAAATGAAAACCAACGATTATTCCATATTGAGCGATGTACTTTTAAAGGAATTCCTATATAATGCAATTTCTGTTGTTCTTCGATATATGAACCTGAACCGGAATGCAATTCCGAAGAAAGCATTGTATAATTCATTCCTGTTTCCAATGCCCATTCGCGAGTAATATTCCACTTTATCGAGAGACCTATTGTTACCGGCATTTTATGTTTCACATCTGTAGTAGAACTGCGATCACGGTTATTAAGCAATACCTGACTATAAGCAGTCTGTTCATCACTTTCAGAAACGGCTCCCATATTTATAGGAGTAGCATAAAGCGACCGACTATTCAGACGGCTCATACCTCCAAATGAGCGAGATGAAGAATAAGGAGTATTTCCTGCAGACAAACCAACCGACCACTTACGATCCTTTTCACCTTTCCCCATAGCCAGCATTTCCTGGTTTCGCTTAACTTGACGACGGTCTGCTTCCAAAATACGATATGCCCGTTTTTTATCAGTTTCATAATTCGTACTGCCAGTTTCTTGTTCCTTATTCTCTACCTTATCTTCTTCCTTTATAGACATTATTTCACTTTCGGCAATAACCTCCTGATCGTGATTTTCAGGTGTCTCGATTTTCGCCAAACAGACTTTAGCCGGAGAAGACGCTACGACCGGGTCCGAAAAATCCATTTTTGAATTATCTGATGAAAATATCTTTTCAGAAGAAGATAAAACCTCATCATCAGGAGTTGATGAAAAGTCTAATTCTTCAACCAACGCCTCATTACTACGCATATAATCGGCAGTAGGAGAATTTATAAACCAAAACGTCAACGACGAAACGGCTACGACCAAAACAGCAGCAGCTGCAACAAAGCGACGTGTCCTCCACATTGGAATGACGCGTGGCGCAGACAACTCCTCCTCTAACCTTTCCCACAAAGCATCGGGAAGAGGTTCAGAATAATCCTCCAGTTTATTGCGAAGGTTTTCTACCCATTTATCATCCTCTTTCATTCTAGTTTCCTTTTTCTATATTCATTAATTTTCTTTATCAATAAGCTTTTTGCACGATAGAACTGCGATGAAGAAGTATGTTCTGTTATCCCTAATAAAGAAGCTATTTCTTTATGACTTTTATCTTCAAATACATATAAATTGAATACTGTACGATAACCATCAGGAAGTTCTGATATAAACTTCATCAACACAGAACGAGGTATATCATCCAACTCACTGTCATCAGTATCAGGAACATCAGGTATTTCAGTCATCAATACCTCTTGCTGCACTTGCGTATTCTTCTTCCTCAAGTACCCTAATGCTTCATTTACCATCACCCGCGAAAGCCAAGCTTTGAGAGAGCCTTCACCTTGATAAGAAAACTGCTTGATAGATTGAAATATACGCAAGAAACCATCATGCAAAATATCTTCTGCAGTTTCACGGTCACCGATATAGCGAAGGCATATAGCCATGAGCGACCCACCATAGCGCTCATACAGCGTGTGGCGTGCCCGCATATCTCCCCGTTGGCATTGCAACGACAATTCTTCCTCTGACATATCGGCTTTCATCTGCATTTTAATATGAAATGTCCTTGAGGCAAAAATACTGCACATAAAGAGAAATAAATTTTATTCTAAATTATTTTTAACAATTTAAGATGCAGTAAAAAGTAAATTTATCCGTTATATAAACGGATTATAAAAGCAACAGCCATGAAACGACGAAATTGTTTACAACAAATTATTGGAATATTACTCTGCTGCACATTATTCTCCTCGTGTCTGGATGATAATGAACCCGAAACCTTTTTTCCGACACTGGGAACTGTCAATGCAGATGAAAACGACATAACAATAGAATCTGACTCATATGGATTATTAATTCCGACTAACCCCGGATTCATTACTTCCACTCAAACAGATTCTACGGGGCAAAGAATACTTGCTGTTTTTCAATATACAGAAAACACAACTAAAGAAGGAAAAACAGGTATGCAGGTAGAATTAGTAAGAGTAAACAAAGTATTAACCAAAAAAGCTGATGACTTACGAATTGGTATAGAAGATGTATTTGGCAATAGTCCTATTCAAATTACAGCTGCTTCTATCAGTCAGAAACATCTGAACATTCAATATGAATATTATGGAAGTACAAACATCAGCCACCGAATCAGCCTAGTGTTAAATTCAGAAACTCAACTGGATGAAAATGGGTTACTACAGGTAGAATTCCGTCACAACAATCAAGGAGATACTTATTCTGAAAGATTGTGGGGAATTGTTTCATATACACTGGAAAGCATCCCTGATTATGATGAGTCTAAGTGTAAAGGATTTAAGATTATCTATGACAGCGGGGCAAACAGTCGTGCAGAATGGATAGTTAAAATAAACTCTCAAGGTACACAAACAGAACAAAATCCGTCACGTTATATTGAGTCTTGTTGTTTCTAAGTTTATATCTCTGCACCATTCAGTAACAGCCCCTTCCCTCTTTTCGGGCTGTTCTGAATGGTTTTTTATTTTATTACTTCACATATGCTTTTTCTGTATGGCGATACCCACGCAAGAAATCATTTATCTCCATACGTTTTTTACCAGCCAGCTGTAACGAAAGAACATTCACATATCCGTCAGACGATGCTATTTTAAAATATGTTTTACAGTCGGTTACAATAGTACCCGGAGCCAATGAATGTTCACAGAATAATTTTTCAGTTTCAAATATCTTCAGCATAACAGGATCAGTCCCTTCCTGATAAAGTTCAGTCCATGCAGCTGGATAAGGTGATAAACCACGTACAAAATCGTAGATCCGTTTCACGCCTATTGTCCAATCGATACGACAGGTTTCTTTAAATATCTTTGGAGCAGGACGAAGTTCACCAACCTGAGCCAGTTCTTCTTGTGGAATTGTTTTTACAGAACCTTCCAGAATAGCATCGACAGTCTTCAAAACCAGATCACCTCCCAAACGCATCAAACGTTCATAAACAACCTCCACATTATCAGTATCAGCTATAGGTACACGGACCTGATCTATAATCTCTCCTGTATCAATTTCATGCTTCAGGAAAAAGGTTGTAATACCAGTTTCGGTATCTCCATTTATCACAGCCCAATTTATCGGAGCTGCCCCACGGTATTGAGGAAGCAATGAAGCATGAAGATTAAACGTACCCAAACGCGGCATATTCCATACAACTTCAGGCAACATACGAAAAGCGACCACAATCTGTAAGTCAGCATTCAGGCTACGAAGTTCTGCTACAAACTCTTCATTTTTTAATTTTTCAGGCTGTAGCACTTTTAAACCTTGGGAAACCGCATATTGTTTTACCGGACTCGGTTGCAATACACTTCCGTGACGCCCCATCGGTTTATCAGGCATCGTGATGACACCTACTATATTATATCCTCCCTCTACCAGTCTTTTTAAACTTTCCACTGCAAACTCGGGAGTTCCCATATATACAATTCTCAAATCCTTCTTATCCATAAGTCTTGTACTTTTTATTCAGCTGAAATATCCACCAATACCTGACGATAGGTATTCAACATTTTTGATTTCGAAACAAACCCAATATATTTATTATCCTCATCAACTACAGGTAAGTTCCAGGCCCCCGTCTGGTCAAACTTCTTCATCACAACTTCCATAGAGTCTGTACTAATAATAGGTGCTTTAGGAGGCTTCATAAAACTTTCTACCCGGAAACGGTGATATAATTCCTGACGGAAAATAATATTACGAATATCATCAAGAACTACTATACCAATTAATTCATCATTTACATCAACCACAGGAAAAAGGTTACGGCTAGATTGAGAAATACGCTTCACCATCTCACCTAAATCCATATCAGGACGTACTTTCAGAAAATCTGTTTCCACAATACTCTCCATATTCATCAGTGTCAGTACCGCCTTATCTTTATGATGGGTTATCAGCTCACCTGTTTTTGCCAGACGCATAGAATAAATGCTATGAGGCTCAAATACGATGATAGTCAGATAGGCACATACAGAAACAATCATTAGCGGAAGAAACAAATCATATCCACCTGTCAGTTCTGCAATCAAGAAAATACCCGTCAGTGGAGCATGCATAACTCCCGACATCAGACCAGCCATCCCCATCAGAGCAAAATTCTTTTCCGGAATATATGTATTTCCGATATGGAACTCATTACATACATACGAAAAGACAAAACCCGATATACATCCCAAAAACAGACTAGGAGCAAAAATACCACCGCAACCACCACCTCCATTTGTTGCACTAGAAGCAAAAACCTTAAATAAGATTATCAAAATAAGGTATACGACCAACAGATGCGTGCTACCATAAAACAATGAATTGTTCATTACAGTATTCCACTCTTCCGAGGTTTCACCGTTTAACAACAAACTAATGGTATCATATCCTTCACCATATAATGGTGGAAAAAGAAATATCAGAATACTCAGCATAGCTCCACCAATAACAAACTTAACATAAGGATTGGAATACCGGCGGAATATATTTTCTATCCAGTTCATTGAACGAGTAAAATACCAAGCAACCAAGCCACAAAATATACCTAAAGCTATGGCATATGGAATACGTTCGAGCGAAAAAGGATAATCCAGATGAAACTGAAACATTGCTTCTGTCCCCAAAAGCAAATACGAAACAGAAGCTGCGGTAACACTCGTTATCAACAACGGAAGAAGTGAGGCCATCGTCAGATCTATCATCAACACCTCCAGCGTAAATACTAATCCAGCTATAGGAGCTTTAAAAATACCAGATACAGCACCAGCCGCTCCACAACCAACCAGCAACATCAAGGTCTTGTGATCCATACGGAAAACACTTCCCAAATTAGAGCCTATAGCAGATCCTGTCAATACAATCGGCGCCTCAGCTCCCACAGATCCACCACATCCGATAGTTATGGCAGAAGCACAAACCGACGACCATATATTATGCCGTTTAATGCGACTTTGTTTACGCGATATGGCATAAAGAATCTTAGTTACACCATGACTGATATCATCACGTACTACCTTACGGATAAACAAACTGGTTATAAAAATACCCGCTACGGGATATACCAGATAAAGCCAGTTTGCCCCCATAGGGTCAAAATTCTCTGTCAGGAACTCCTTTATATATTCTACAAGAAACTTCAACACATAAGCAGCCAATGCGGTAAATATACCAACAAGAAAACTCAATATTAAAATAAACTGCTTATTTGTAATATGTTTTTCCCTCCATCGGATAAAACGTTGAAGCAAATCGAACTTGTCTTGTGAAGTTTTCATCGAACGCGTAATTTTTATTCTCTTATAACTTTCACAACACCTCCCTTACCTAATTTAATAATACTGGAAGGCTTAGGATGACCATTTTCTTCACGGCGAAAATCAACTACATAATCTACCGCATTCTTTATTTCCTCACTTATCTCAGAAAAAACAGCAGGTGCGGGCTGACCACTGATATTGGCAGAAGTAGAAACAATTGCTTTACGAAAGCGGAAACATAATTCTTTCGAAAAGGCTTCATTTGTTACACGAATACCCACACTGCCATCCTCTGCAAGCAAATTAGGAGCTAAATTACGTGCCCCATCATAAATTATAGTAAGAGGTTTGGTAGTCATTTCGATTAAATCCCAAGCAACAGGAGGTACATCACTAACATAAAAATCGACCTTCACCGGACTATCTACAAGTACCAGCATTGCTTTACTGTCAGCTCTATGCTTAATTTCATATACTCGCTTTACAGCTTCCTCATTGGTTGCATCGCAGCCTATTCCCCAAACGGTGTCAGTCGGATAAAGTATCACACCGCCTTTTTGCATGATCTCACATGCCTTTTTAATTTCATCTTTCATCATAATGACTGTTCTCGCTAGTTTATTCAAAGCCTCACAAAAGTACAAATGATTTTTATGATAGCCCAAAAAACTTTCATTAAATTTGCATGAAAGAGCTTTTACGTCAAAACATGAACACGAGCCGGAAAATCATACACATAGATATGGATGCATTTTACGCTTCTGTAGAACAGCGTGACAATCCAGATTTAAAAGGTAAGCCTGTAGCAGTCGGACATTCAGAGAAACGAGGAGTTGTGGCTGCTGCAAGTTACGAAGCACGCAAGTATGGAGTGCGTTCGGCTATGTCATCGGTTAAAGCATTAAAAATCTGCCCAGAACTGATATTCGTAGAAGGGCGTATGGATGTATACAAAAGTGTATCGGCACAGATTCACGAAATTTTTCACGAATATACAGACATTATTGAACCTATATCACTTGACGAAGCATTTCTGGATGTGACAGAAAATAAAAAAGACATCAAACTAGCTGTAGATATAGCCCGGGAAATAAAAGTCCGGATACGAAAAGAGTTAAACCTTGTAGCCTCTGCCGGAATATCGTATAATAAATTCCTGGCCAAAGTTGCTTCCGATTTGCGCAAGCCAGACGGCCTTTGTACTATACACCCCGACCAAGCTGAAGAATTCATTGCCGGATTACCGATTGAAGCTTTTTGGGGAGTAGGACCTGTCACAGCTAAAAAGATGCATACATTGGGAATCTACAATGGAAGTACGCTTCGTAACTGTTCACTAGAAATGTTGACAAGGCAATTTGGGAAAATGGGGCAAGTATATTACGACTTTGCCCGAGGCATAGATAATCGTCCGGTTGAAGCTATACGTATCCGGAAATCAATAGGATGTGAGCACACACTCGAAAAAGACATATCACTCAAATCATCCGTTATCATAGAACTGTACCATGTTGCATGCGAATTGGCAGAACGGCTTAAAGCCAAAGATTTTCAAGGCAGTACACTTACACTGAAAGTAAAATTTCACGATTTTACTCAGATTACACGCAGTATTAGTGTTAACAAACAGTTGCATACTTTGCAAGATATCCTTCCGCTGTCCAAACAATTACTTGCGGAAGTAGACTACGAGCAACATCCTATACGGCTTCTCGGCCTCTCCGTTTCTAACCCCAAAGAAGAAGAATCTCAATTTACAGAAAGCAATAAAGAAAAATGGATCCAATTAACTCTGAATTTTAAAGAATAAAAGAGAAAAGTGTCTTCATTCTCAAAAAATCTGACGTTTTTTCAACAAAAACACAACAAAAGTCCTGAAAATTATCCGAATATTTTTAGCTTTATGTTTAATCTTTCTTAATGAAAGAATCGCTATATGAAAGTTTTTTAGTATTTTTGTAGCCAAATTCGGTGTATAATAATGAGACAACTAAAGATTACCAAAAGTATCACTAACCGAGAGAGTGCTTCTCTTGATAAGTATTTGCAGGAAATCGGTCGCGAGGACCTGATTACGGTTGAAGAAGAAGTAGAACTCGCTCAGCGTATTCGTAAGGGGGACCGCATTGCTTTGGAGAAACTTACACGTGCCAACTTGCGATTCGTAGTATCAGTAGCCAAACAGTACCAAAATCAAGGCTTGAGCCTTCCTGACTTGATAAACGAGGGAAATCTAGGTTTGATAAAGGCTGCTGAAAAGTTTGACGAAACTCGTGGATTTAAATTTATCAGTTATGCTGTATGGTGGATCCGCCAGTCTATTCTTCAAGCTTTGGCAGAACAATCGCGAATCGTACGCTTACCGTTGAATCAGGTTGGTTCACTGAACAAAATCAGTAAGGCATTCTCTAAGTTCGAACAAGAAAACGAACGTCGTCCTTCACCGGAAGAACTAGCAGACGAACTTGAGATTCCGGTAGATAAAATTTCAGATACGCTGAAAGTTTCAGGACGCCACATTTCTGTAGATGCTCCTTTCGTAGAAGGAGAAGACAACAGCTTGCTGGATGTCCTTGTAAACGACGACTCTCCAATGGCGGACCGTTCGCTGGTTAATGAATCACTTTCGAGGGAAATCGACAGAGCACTTTCTACGCTAACCGAAAGAGAAAAGGATATTATCCAAATGTTTTTCGGTATTAACACGCAAGAAATGACGTTGGAAGAAATCGGCGATAAATTCGGCCTCACACGTGAGCGCGTACGCCAGATTAAAGAAAAAGCTATCAGAAGATTAAGACAAAATTCTCGTAGCAAGTTGCTCAAATCTTATTTAGGGTAATAAGATAAAGATCGTTTCCGAAAACAAAACAGGATGCAACAGTGGGCAGAGCGCCACACTATTGCATCTTTTTTTATATCCATGCGTTTTTCTTTGTTAATTTTCTCTATTCCTTTTTCATATATTATCGCAAATATCTATTTTTGTGACCTAAAATAAATTAAATTATGAAATATCTTAAATTACTCTGCCTTTTATTGGTTGCGTCTGCAATTTTCCCTGCGCTGGCAAAATCACCAAAAGACAAACATAAATACGGTGTTTACATTACAGGAGTTTCTGCATCATTTTCAGATTCTTTGGTTTACTTTACTAATATACAGTACGTAGACAGTGCTGCTGTTGATGATAAGGATCTGCTTGTCGGGCGTGCAGAATACAGCATGCAGCTTAAAGATTATCTGGAGTCAAACAAACAGTTAAAAAACCGCACTTGCTTCGTTTATTTCAACCGGAAAAAGAAAAATCTGCAAAAAGAAATAAACAAGCTGAAGGAAAAATATCAGAAGAATAAAAGTATCGTGGTATTAGAGGTTGATCCTGAATTTATCTTCAAGAAAGCCGAATTATATTATTAAGCATGAAAAAAATCCTGCTATATATTGTTTCGACCTTAATTCTGGTTGCTTGTTCTGATGAAATTCCTGAACATCATCAGCCTGTCCGTGTAAAACGTGCCGTACTTGCCTATATGGTAGCCAACAATAATCTCGATGGGCTTATTATGCAAAATATACAATGGATGTACGAAAGTCTTTCTACAGCCAAGGATACTTGTACACTGGTAGTTTACTACAAACCATCAGAAAGCAACCAGTACATGAAAACGGCAGAGATACTTGAGTTCACAACCGACGGATATGGAAGAATAAACGGACAAACAATATTAAGTGGTTCTTCGCTTACTTCAGAAAACGTTATATCGCAGGCCGTTCATCATCAGGCATCAATAGGAATTGCAACCGATCCTTTTATCATGGCAGAAAATCTTCGTATGATGCAAGACATAGCACAAGCAGAATCATACGGATTGATCTTGGGATCTCATGCCAGTGGATGGCTTCCATCTCCTAACGCAATAAGTACATTTTCTTTTGGATGGGACGGAGTGGAAAGTAATACCATTGACATACCCGAACTTGCAACTACTCTGGAACAAAGTTTTCCTGAAAATAATCTCGACTTTACGCTGTTCGATGCCTGTATGATGGGGACAGCTGAAGTCTTTTATGAATTACGCAATGCTACCCACTACTGTATTGCCTCAGTAATGGAAACTCCTGCTGCAGGATTTCCTTATAACCGCTTTTTCACCGGTTTATACGAAAGTGATATAGATTATGCAAAGGTTTGTAATGAAACCGTACAATACAATAAGGAAAACAGATGGTGGGGAACATACGCAACAGTAGACTGCACTGCAATGGAAAATGTAGCTCAGGCTATAAAGGCAGAGCTAAAGGAACACCAGTCCGAATTAAGTACACTCGACTATACTCAGATACAACAATACGGTTACGAAAAATATAAAAACTTCTCATTCGACTTACTCGATTTTATCAAACAACTTAATGGAGGTACTATTCCAGCTACAGTCGAAAACAGCTTGTCTCAAGCTGTTGTAGCAAAGAATTGCCTGAATGGAGAAGAATATCCGTTTGTAACACTGAAAATAGATGCTACACGTTATTGTGGTATGGGCATGTATTTCCCCGGCAGACAAATTAAATCTTCATGGGATAAATATTGCCAGTCATCCGTTGCATGGTACAATGCTGCCGGGTGGAATGAAATACAGCCATAATACTATTTCAAGGCCTTCATCAGTTCAGGCATTAATGATGGAAGTGTATGTTCATTTTGTGCAGTAAAGAAATTCCTGTCAATTTCATAAGCTGAATCCGTAGCAATTCCTTTGCATATAGCAGGTTTTGCCAGCGGATGAACTGCCAATCGTACTCCTTCCGTTATACCTGCAATTTCAAAAATCAAAGCAGCAGCACAATGCCCTATTATTAATTTACCTTCTTCTGCAAATTCTTTGATCACTTGCATCAATGCAACATTATGTGCCTCTGAGGCATGTTCTTTAAAAACAGGGACGGCATCTCCACATGAGAATACCAATGCATCATACTCATGAGCATGCCCTTTCAGATTCTCTATTACATCATCCGCATAAAATCGAATACCTGAATTAGTACGCATATCAGTAGTTTCCGCAACTGCATACACACGGTAGATAATCTGATTTTCGTAAAAACTTTCCAAGTACTGAAACAGCCCCAATCCATTTACCGGATTGACGGCTAATACTGCAACACGCTTTGCCATAATTCTAGTTTTTTTAATTATACATTAGTTATTATTAGTAACTTTATTACTTTTGTGTTGCAAATGTATGGGCCTCAACCGGATAATACAAGAAGGCACATCAACGTCAGTCACTTACACCAATGTAAGTATTATTATAAAACAAGCATTTACAAACTGTTAATATATGCAAAACTTTCATCATTCAGGTATATGTCCTATTCGAGATATCATCGCACGCATCAGTACCAAATGGGCAATGCTGGTTTTAACAACCCTCCATACCAACGGAGTTATGCGGTTCAATGACATACAGAAAAGTATCGGAGAGATCTCACAACGAATGCTAACTGTTACATTACGCTCTTTAGAAACAGACGGACTGATAAAACGCACCGTTTATCCGGAAGTTCCCCCTCGCGTGGAATATAAGTTGACTCAACGAGGTGAAAGTTTAATGCCAATATTGAAAATGTTAACCGATTGGGCACTTGATCATGCAGAAGAAATCATGAAAGACCGACAAAAGTAACTATACAGCAAAATAGAAAAGTTATATTCACATGCGTTTTTCATATTTGATTTAGTTTAATTATTTTTGCAATATATGACAAATGATTTTGCATACAGCTATTTTTACAATAATCCTTGAATCACCAACAAACATCAGCATATCATACTTATGAAAAACGACCTCATGTCTTTGATAAACTTTACCGCATGAAAATCTTACTGAAATATATCATTATTCTCCTTGTATGGGCTATAAGTACTACTGCTCAGGCTGAATTGACAAACAAGATGTTCAACATCAGACATATCGGTCACGTAGAAGGACTTAGCAGCCAACGAGTGTTTTCAATCGTAGAAGACAACCATCATGCAATGTGGATTGCAACAAAAGCAGGTATAGACCGATACAACGGCCAGATGGTAAAAAACTATACCTTAGAGGGAAACTTCTATTATGGTGATATGGCTGGACGCAGAATCCGCTTGCTTTATCACGAAAAGTACGGATTATGGGCATACGATCACACTGGCAGAATCTATCGATACCGGCCTGATACAGACAGTTTCGAACAAGAATTATATTTAGGCGAATCTATCAAGGGAGAAATTATCCTGAATAAGCTCTGTATGGACCCAAACGGAACATTATGGCTGGGGTTAAGTAAAGGATTATACAAAAAAGCTCCCGATGAAGCTGTTTCACAGATTATTCCGGATAAGTACATCAATGACATTATCTGTGTAGGAGATTCTCTATTTACAGGAACATCCAACGGAGTGTTATATATATCATGTTCAAATCCTCAGCATACCAAAGTTCTCACAGAGAACAAAAACGTACAAACTCTTTTTTATGATAGCGCACATAAACAGCTTTGGATCGGAACATTCAATAATGGACTATGGACACTGGATCCGACAACTGGCATAGTAGAACACATCGAAAAACAGAACTCCTGCTTTTCCAGTCCCATCCGGGCCATCACAGCCTACGACGACCATACCCTACTGATCGGAATAGATGGAGGAGGTGTACATACAGTCAATCTGGAAACTAAAAGAAGTAATCTTTTTATCAATACAGAAGATAACAGCGATATCTACCTGCAAGGAAATGGAGTTTATACCGTAACCCGCGATCATCAGGGAAATATCTGGATAGGAAGTTATACGGGAGGAGTATCTGTTGCTATCTACCTGAAATATCCTATAACTATCCTCAACCATGAAAGAGGTAATCCACAATCGCTGGCAAACGATAATGTCAATGATATCGAAGAAAATACCAACGGTGATATATGGTTTGCCACTGACGACGGAATCAGTATTTTAACTCCCTCCGGCATCTGGAAACATATACTGAAATCAACCGTTACCGTAACGTTGTGCAAAGGTAAAGACAGCAATATATGGGCCGGAACATACGGAGACGGTGTGTATCAACTAGATAAGTCCGGAAAAACAACCACACACCTCACAGAAGGAAAAGGAGAACTGACTACCAACTACATATTCTCGGTCACCGAAGATTATGACGGCGACTTGTGGATTGGGGGACTTGATGGCGGACTGGTTAAATGGGACAAATCAAGACAACGTAAACAGGTATTCGATGTAAACTGGATACACTCCATTATGGCTATAAACCATCATCAGATAGCAGTAGCCACAGTAAATGGCTTCTGCATAATAGACAAACAGAGTGGAACAGTCAAACCTTATGCTACCACTCAAGATCTCAATGAGCAAAATGCCAGTGCTTACATCATTTCCATGCTTTTTAATGATGACGGAACGGTATGGTTAGGTACAGAAGGAGGAGGACTGAGTTTATACAACATGAATACTCACGAGCTGAAAACATTTACTACCCACGAAGGTATGTTGTCTGACGACGTATACAGTCTGCAACGGGATTCTCAGGGAGGTATATGGGCAAGTACAGGAAAAGGACTGGCTATTGTTAAAGACTTCCAGGTATCAAATTTGAATTATATCTATGACATCGACAAGGTATATAATAAATCATCGTATACCCAGTTATCTGATGGAAGATTTGCATACGGAAGCACTAACGGAGCTGTATTTATTTCTCCCGACGCAGTAATGATGGTAGATTATCAAGCTCCACTGCGATTTACCGATTTACGAGTTGAATATCTCAATCCGCATGAAGCCAGACAGCTACATCCCTGCATCTATCAGATGCTAGTCGATAAGGACGTCCATCTGGGATACAGCCACAATTCGTTTGTCGTTACTTTCGAATCTATAAACTATCGGTTCCAGCACGACATTGCTTATCAGTATATTTTAGACGGATACGAAAAGTCATGGAGTAATCTATCTTCAAACGGATCTGTACGATATACCAATGTATCTCCCGGAACATATACACTCAAAGTACGCAGTTTGAGAAAAAGTAATGGAGAAATTATATCCGAGCAGACACTACCCATAAAAATCGCACAGCCCTGGTGGAACTCATGGTATGCATGGATAGTATATATCTGTCTGGTAGGAGGTATTTTTTACTTTATCCTCCGCTTCAAGAGCAACCAGCTTCAGAAGCAATATGATGAAGACAAAATCAAATTCTTCATAGATACGGCTCACGACATCAGAACTCCGGTTACACTGATTATGGCCCCACTGGAAGATTTAGGAAAACAACAGGAACTATCTGTCGAGGCACATCAGCTGCTGGATATGGCACGTAACAACACGCGCAAGCTTCACACTCTCATCACACAGCTGCTGGAGTTTGAGAAAGTAGATACACACAAGAAGTCTATCACACTGGAACCTGTAAATCTGAGTGAACTGCTTGTTGAAGAATGTGCAAGCTTCCAGGCACTATGCGACAAAAAACAGTTGCATTTGCATATTTCATTACCAGATCAGGATGTATATGCCATGGCAGACAGACATCCAATGGAAATGTTACTCGACAATTTACTCTCCAATGCATGCAAGTACACTCCATCACACGGAAATATAGAAATAAGTCTGCGATATAATAAGCAAAAAGTTATCATCGAAGTAAAAGACAATGGCATCGGTATACCCTCCAAAGCCAGAAAACACTTATTTAACAGTGTATACCGGGCTGAAAATGCCAGAGAATCACACGAGTCTGGCACAGGATTCGGTTTGTTGCAGGTACAGCGTATTGTAAAGATGCTACATGGAAAAGTATCTTATGAATCAGAAGTAAACAAAGGTACAACATTCTCTGTTACATTACAGAAAGCTCATAATACAGCTGCCGTATCACAAACACTTCAGGCTACTTCACACCTATCATCACCTTCACAACAAAACGAAAATACTACATATTCTTCACCAGAGAAGAAAGAGGTTGAAGAGAAACTGGAAGGTAAAGATACGTTGCTGATAGTAGAAGATCACGAAGAATTGCGCTACTATTTACGCAAGACCTTTGAACACTATTACCGTGTCATTGATGTCGCAAATGGGAAAGAAGCTCTCGATTATCTGTCGAATGAATATCCCGATCTGATCTTATCGGATGTAATGATGCCGAGTATTCAGGGGGACGAATTATGTCAAATGGTAAAAGAAAATCCGGATACAGCCGGTATACCTTTTATCTTGCTCACTGCCAAAACCAATTATGATGCCGTAGTAGAAGGATTAAAAAAAGGTGCAGACGATTATATCCCCAAACCTTTTAGTACAGAAATACTAAAGTTAAAGGTGCGCGGATTCATAGAAAACAGAAATCGTCAGCGAGATTTCTTCATGCGACAAGCTCTCAAAGAGGTAGAAAATGGCAGAAACAATACCACATCAACTCCTGACCAGCCAGCTCAACAAAGTGATGACACCATTGACAACCAGCCGGCACTTTCCGAAAGTGACCATGCATTTGTGATACGTGCTACTCAACTGGTCATTGAGAATATCAGCAATGCAGAATTCAATATCAACAGTCTGTGTCAGGAAATGGCTATGAGCCGTACTCTCTTTTACAGCCGGCTCAAATCGCTGACAGGAAAAGCTCCGCAAGAGTTTATCCGTATCATCCGATTACAACAAGCAGCCGAACTGCTGAAGCAAGGCAAAAACGTGACAGAAGTAGCTACTGATACAGGATTTATAAACGTAAAATATTTCAGCATGCTATTCAAAAAACAATTTGGTATTCAGCCCAGCAAATATGAGCAGGACAGTTCAGCCTCATCATCAGACAAGCAATAAGAAATTCATTTAGTCTTACATAAGAAAGTCGGTAAAAAACAATTTACCGGCTTTTTTTATGCCCTCCTCTCTCAAAAACGACTCTTTTCACCGGCATAAAGCTGTTTCAGATAGTCATAAAACTATCACTTCCAGTAGAAATGTCAGCAATCAAACCTTATATGTCAGCTATCTGACCATCTTATTTGCATACAATCCCCACTTTTGCACAGAGCTTAACAGCCACACGGCGTATTAGTCACCGCAGCTACAACCGGGCTCCCTACTAACCGATAATGATCTTAACCCATAAATATCTGTAATATGAAAAAAGTAAAAATTCTACTGGCACTGGCAATGTGCTCAATGTATCAGTCCTGCTCATCCGATGAAGTAAACATGAATCCGCAGGAAGAATCTCAGGAAAAAGTTGTATTTAAAGATGACTTCGAAACATTCGACAGCAATGTATGGACCAAAGAAGAACACGAAGCCGGATGGGTAAATCAAGAACTGCAAATATATGATGCAGCACATGTATCGACCGGAACAGATGAAGGACGATCTGTTCTTATTTTAACGGCAGAACGGAAAGGAGACAAAATCTATTCCGGAAGAGTAAACAGTCAAGGCAAAAAAAGTTTTCAATATGGCAAGATAGAAGCAAGCATCAAGCTTCCCCAAACAGCAAATGGTCTATGGCCTGCATTTTGGATGATGGGCGACAATAATATGCCTTGGCCTCAGTGCGGAGAAATCGATATTATGGAAATGGGACAGGAAAACGGTATAATCAACGGTACGTCTGAAACCTATCTCAACACAGCTATCCACTATGGAACCGACTACGAAAGCGGACATCGTCAGGAATATCATGCCGATAATGTTTCACAGAGTCTGCAAGATGGGAAATATCATACCTACTTGCTGGAATGGAATGAAAACAGTCTGACTGTAAGCATAGACGGAACCAAGTTTTACACTTTCGACATCAGCAAAGTCAGCGGACGTTATGAATATTTTCACCATAACTTCTACATCCTGTTCAATCTGGCTGTAGGTGGAAGTTTTACCGGCATCACAGATGTCAATGCCATCACTGCATTGAAAGACGGAGAGAAGGTAAACATGTATATCGACTGGATAAAAGTTTATTAATCTTAATACAAACAAATCTATGAAAACAAAAAATTGCAGGTACACACTATTATGTGGCACACTCTCACTTTGTTTTATAGGTGGAATTTCACCGATGAAAGCAATTACCCAACCAGTTCATTCTGCTGTTGAACAACAGACCCACACTGTAACCGGAACTGTAACCGATGCTACCGGTCCCGTTATCGGAGCATCAGTTATAGAAAAAGGAAATACTACCAACGGAACCATCACCGACTTAGATGGAAAGTTTACATTAAACGTAGCTCCAGGTGCAACACTGGTTATCAGTTACATTGGCTACAAAACGATAGAAATAGAAGCAAGTAAAAAGCCATTGAATATTGTCATGGCTGAAGACAGTAAGGTATTGAATGAAGTCGTAGTAACTGCATTAGGTATCAAAAGAGAACGTAAGGCATTGGGCTACGGAGTTGATGAGGTAAAAGGAGAATCGCTTACAAAAGCCAAGGAAACAAACGTAATCAACTCGATGGCAGGTCGCGTTCCGGGACTTGTAGTCAGCCAGACAGCCGGAGGTCCTTCCGGATCAACACGAGTTATTTTGCGTGGTAGCACAGAAATGACAGGAAACAACCAGCCGTTGTATGTCATCGACGGTGTACCTCTTGATAATACCAACTATGGTAGTGCCGGTACTTCAGGAGGTTTCGATTTAGGTGACGGAATTTCCAGTATCAATCCCGATGATATCGAAAACATGTCTGTATTGAAAGGTCCTGCTGCATCTGCTCTTTACGGTAGCCGTGCCAGTCATGGAGTTATCCTCATTACAACCAAAAAAGCCAATGGAAAAGAGAAATTCAGTGTAGAATATAATGGTACACTCACCTTCGATACTCAGTTGGCTAAATGGAACGATATACAGCAGGTATATGGTATGGGAAGCAACGGAACATACAGCATCGATGCCATTTCAAATACGAACAAAAGCTGGGGACCAAAGGCTGACGGCAGTAATATGCTGACATATTTTGACGGTGTAGCACGTCCTTATCTCATCATTCCAGACAATACTTCCGGATTCTTCCAAACAGGTCTGACAGCTACCAATACAGCTATCATCAGTGCCAACAGCGGACATACAGGTGTACGTTTCACCTATACCGATATGAGAAACAAAGATATTGTTCCTCAGTCGAACATGAGCCGTGACATTTTCAACCTGCGTACCAACACCAGTCTGGGAAAGGTAGATGTTGACTTCAGTGCCAACTATACTCGCGAAGCTGTAAAAAATCGCCCGGCACTGGGTGACAGCAAATCGAACATCGGAAAGAACCTGATGACTCTGGCAACAACCTACGATCAGGAATGGCTGAAAAACTATCAGGATGAAAACGGTGAATATTCCAACTGGAATGGTATGGACCCATACAACGTAAATCCTTACTGGGACGTTTACAAAAACTCCAACAATTCGAAGAAAGACCAGTTCCGTTTCAATGGAAAAGCAATCTGGAACATTAACAAACACCTGAAACTGCAAGGTACAATCGGTGCAGAACTGAACTACTTCATATTCGAAGATTTCAAAGCTCCTACTACCCCGGGATACGAAGCCGGTTATTTGCAGAACAGTAATTTCCGTAACCGCATGTACAACTTCGAACTACTTGCCCTCTATAACAATACGTGGGGAGATTTCGATTTCAATGCAACATTGGGAGGAAACGTTTACAAGGTCAATAATCAGACTACCGTCACTACTGCCCAGGATATGCAGATTCGTGATGTAGTAGCCCTGATGAGCTTCAATGAAACCAGCTTGGAACAGAACAGTTACCGTAAACAAATCAATTCGGTTTATGGTGCAGTAAACGTAGGATGGAAACATTTGGTTTATCTCGATGCAACTTTACGCGGCGACCAGTCGTCTACCCTGCCTATCGGAAACAATGTATATGTTTATCCGTCATTCTCCGGAAGTTTTGTATTCTCGGAATTACTAAAACAAAGTGACCTGATGCCTTACGGAAAGTTCCGTTTATCATGGGCACAAGTAGGTAGCGACACCGACCCTTATCAGTTGGGACTGGTTTACAGCAAATCGAAATTCACCTATCCGGGCTATACCATCGGATACATCAACAATTCGACAATGCCTAATAAAAACTTGAAACCGACTAAGACCAACTCTTTCGAACTTGGTCTGGAGATGAAGTTCCTGAAGAACCGTATCGGACTCGACTTTACTTACTACACTCAAAACAGTAAGAATCAGATTATGGGTATGGCCAGTTCATGGACTTCCGGTTATAACTACCGCCTGATCAACGCTGGTGAAATTGAAAATAAAGGTATCGAAATCGCACTTAACACACGTCCGATAGAACTTAAGGATTTCTCCTGGGATTTGAACCTGAACTTTTCAAAGAACAGCAATAAAGTAAAGAAACTGGTAGATGGCATGGACATGTTCGAACTTGAAAAAGCAGCATGGCTGGATGTACAAGTTGCAGCAAAAGTCGGCGAGAACTTCGGAGCCATCGTAGGACCGGACTTCAAACGCAATGAAAACGGAGATATTCTTATAGACCCGCAAACCGGACTTCCACAGTACGACAAGAGCAATCATGTACTGGGTAATGCTTCCTGGGACTGGACCGGAGGTTTTGGAACAACGCTTACTTATAAAAACTTATCTCTCTCTGCTCTTTTCGATATCAAAGTCGGAGCTGACCTCTATTCTATGTCTGCCCGTGCTTCTTATGAATCTGGTAAAAGTAAAGAAACACTCGCAGGCCGTGAAGAATGGTATCGCTCGGAAGAACAACGCCAGGCCGCAGGTATTGCCAAAGGTTCTCCCGACTGGACTCCTACCGGTGGTTTCATTGCTCCGGGTGTAATTGATAATGGTGACGGAACTTATCGTCCGAATGATATTTACATTAACCCGGAAGATTACTGGATGAGTGTCTGCCGAAATGCTCCGTCAATGTTTATCTACGACAATTCATACATCAAATGCCGTGAAATCACCTTAAGCTACAGAGTACCTCAGTCATGGCTGAAAAACGTAGTAAAAGGACTCACAGTTTCATTCGTTGCACGTAATCCGTTTATCGTATGGAAGAATATTCCAAACATTGATCCGGATTCAAACTATAACAATACAACCGGTATGGGATTGGAATATGGTTCACTCCCATCACGCAGAAGTTACGGATTCAATGTCAATCTCAAATTCTAAAGATAGTTCATTACGTAATATATTAAAGAAGAAATACAATGAAAAACTATAAATCATATTTTACCCTGATATTGGCGGCATTCACCATATTCTTTACAGCATGTAGCGATGAGTATATGGAGAATATGAATACAGATCCGTCGAAAGCCTCAACTATCGATCCGAATGCACAGCTCACCACAGCCCAGCTACAGACTTACGGCGATCTAGGAATGGTAGAAATCTACAGAAACTACCTGTATGCATTCAACCAACAACTTATGGGATGCTGGAATACAACAAACTATGGAGGCAGACATACTGTCGACAATAATGAAATGGGACGTATCTGGACTACGTTTTATACAACAGCTATCAAAAACCTGACAGATGCTCAATATCGTACAGCCGACAATGCTGAAAAAGTAAATATCAATTCGGCAGTACGTATCTACAGAGTATACCTCATGTCTGTCATCACGGATATTCACGGAGATGTACCTTGCTGTGAAGCAGGCAAAGGCTTTCTGGAAGAGAAATTCAACCCACGTTACGATACACAGGAAGAAATCTACAACGATTTCTTCACAGAACTCAAAACTGCCGGCAACAACATGGATGCCAGCAAAGACAAAATTACAGGTGATGTTATTTTCAACGGCGACGTAAGCAAATGGAAAAAACTTGCCAACTCTTTGAGAATGAGATTTGCCATGCGTATCTCCAATGTCGCTCCTCAAAAAGCTCAGGAAGAGTTTGAGGCAGCCCTGCAAGACGAAGGCGGCATCTTCCAAAGCAATGATGACAATGCACTTATCCAATACATGGAAAAATCATTCAGTTTCGGACAAGAAGCCTATACAGACTACCGTGGAAATGCCTTGTCACAACTGTTGTTCGGTAACGATCCGGCCAATAACCCAAGCTATCTATGTTCTACTCTCTTCAATCAGTTGTATAACACAGGTGACCCTCGTACGTTTATGATCGGACGCTGCTATTACGATGGCCTGATGAGTTCTACCAGCCCCGATAACCGCATCGATCTGACAAACGAAATGCTGGAAAAAGGTATCGCTTTCCAGCCATGCGAACCGGGAGCATTCAGCTATGATCCGTGGCCTAGTGGATATGACAGCGATATTTTGAAAGAGCTTGCAGAAACCAATCCTTCCATAAGCACAACAGTAGCTCGTGAAACAGAACCTAAACTGGCTAACAACTTTCTGAAAAGTACAAACCCCGGCGTAGTCATGACATACGCAGAAGTTGAATTTCTATTGGCCGAAGCTTCTCTCAAAGGATGGAATACAGGAAGTAAGTCTATAGACGAACTGTACAGAACAGGAGTACGTGCAGCTATCGATTTCCTGACAGAAAGCTATGGATGCGACCAGGTTTCGGATGAAACATTCGAAGAATATATAAATCAAAACGGAATCGGACATACTGACGAACAGAAAAAAGAAGCCATCAATACACAGGCCTGGATTCTCCACTTCACTAATCCGGCTGAATGTTGGGCAAACATACGCCGTTCTGGTTATCCGAAATTGAAATCACCTGCTGAATACGGTTTCGGACAATATCTGACCGGCGGTACTGAAATTCCGGTACGCCTTTGCTACCCGGTTCTGGAATCATCTTACAATAAAGTAAGTTACGAAGAAGCTCTAAACCGCATGGGAGGAACAGACAACTGGTACACTCCGGTATGGTGGGACAAAGATGCAACAAAATAACAATCATTTTTTAATTAAATTCAGATATGAAAAAGATATACCACATACTATTAATCATGCTTGCAATGAGCTTCGGACTCATCGCCTGCACGGAAGAAACTCCATTTTCTACAGCAACAGAAAATGACGATCCCCGAATCCTTGACCCTTTATTTCCCGACCGAGTAAACGGTGAACTGCCGGTAGTTTCAAATATCAGCCGTGATGCCAACTTCTCGATGACACTGACTGTGACTCCTGCCGATTATACAACCGTTACATGGTTTATTGACGGAGAAGAAATACAGACAGGAAAAGAAATTGACCTCGCTCTGAAAGCAGGAACTTATCATTTGAAAGTGACCGCTACAACCAGCATCGGCAAATCGACTTACCGTGAAGGACTCATTCAGGTCAATCCTTTGGCAGATGATCCCTGGGCTACCGAAATCGGCTTCGAACGCATCATTACTACTGGAGCAAAAGCACAACTTTACGGCAACAACCTTGATAAAGTAAATAGCATCGTTATCGGAGGAAAAACAGCAACCGATATCGCTTACACAGAAAACGGAGAAAACAGCTACATCGAATATACCGTTCCGGAAGGACTGGCAGACGGAACCTATCGGATTATTCTTGTAGATAACGGTGGCAATGAATACGGAGGAAACAAAGTAACCGTTACCAGTGACGCACTCATTACAGCCGGCTCAGAACGTACTACAGCAAACAGCGAATGGGTAATGACAGGTATCAATCTCAATCAGATAGAATCGTTCACTTTCGGCGGACAGACTGTTTCCAGCTTTATCCGTCAGTCGGAAACCGAGATAGCCTTTACCTGTCCTTCACTGGAAGATGGTGAATACACACTTACCGGAAAAACCACATCAGGAAAAGAAGTCATGTTCTATACCACTACGGGAAACATCACAGAACAGACAGTAGTTGTATCTTCAGAAAGAGTTTTATGGGAAGGTCATCACTATGTATCATGGGATTTACCCGATGACAATCCGAACAAGACTTTCAACCTGATAGGAAAGGATGTATTCGCCAGCATAAAAGCAGGAGCCGTATTAAGCATATACTATTCAGTAAACTCTGCCGACGAATATCACCAGTTGCGCACCACAACAGGCTGGTGGAACGATCTGCCCGGTACTGCCGTCATCGAATTCCAGGAAGACGGAGTAAAACAAGTTCAATTAACTCAGGAAGTACTGGACAAAATCCAGACAGAAGACGGTTTCCTCTGCATTGGCCACGGATATTATGTAGACAGAATAAGCGTACAATAAATCATTCTCAAAAAACACACATTATATGATACACAAGAAAATAACATCAAGTTTATTTGCTTTTACAATAGCTGCCTGTTCCATACAGGCAGCTCCAGCAACAGCAATTGCCAAAGACGCAAAATTAGAGCAAAAGGTGGAAGCCACTCTTTCGAAAATGACTCTGGAGGAGAAAATCGGACAAATGACCGAACTTGCCATTGATGTACTGGGAGGTTTTGTCGATGGAGAATTCCAGCTTGACGAAGCTAAACTGCGCAAGGCCATTGCAGAATATAAGGTAGGTTCATTCCTGAACGCTCCAGGACCGGTGGCACAAGATAAAGACAAATGGCAGGAAATTATCGGAACAATCCAGTCCATGTCGATGAAAGAAATAGGAATCCCATGTATCTACGGGTTGGACCAAAACCATGGAACAACCTATACACTGGATGGTACCCTCTTCCCTCAGAACATCAACCTAGGTGCTTCGTTCAATCCCGACCTGGCATACGAGGCCGCACGTGTAACAGCATACGAAACACGTGCCAGCAACTGCCCGTGGACTTACTCTCCTACTGTAGACATGGCACGCGATCCACGCTGGTCGCGCGTATGGGAAAATTATGGTGAAGACTGTCTGGTAAATTCCATCATGGGAAGCACAGCAGTCCGCGGATTTCAGGGTGATGATCCCAATCATATACCTGCCGACCGCATTGCCACATCAGTCAAACACTACATGGGATACAGCTTGCCGCGTACAGGAAAAGACCGTACCCCCGCATATATTCCCGTATCGGAATTACGTGAAAAATGCTTCGCTCCCTTCAAAGAATGTGTTGAAGCAGGCGCTCTGACTATCATGGTAAACAGCGGTTCCATCAATGGAGTTCCCGTACACTCTAATTATGAACTGCTTACCAAATGGCTAAAAGAGGATCTCGGATGGGACGGAATGCTGATTACTGACTGGGCCGACATCAACAACCTATATACCCGCGAACGCATTGCTGCCAATAAAAAAGAAGCCATCCAGATAGCTATCAATGCCGGTATAGACATGGCCATGGAACCATACGACCTGAACTTCTGTACATTGCTGAAAGAACTGGTTGAAGAAAATAAAGTGCCGATGAGTCGCATAGACGATGCCGTACGTCGTGTCCTCCGTCTGAAGTATCGTCTTGGACTCTTCGAGCACCCTAACACTCCAACCCAAGAATATCCATTGTTTGGCAGTAAAGAACATGCAGAACTGGCTCTCCGTGCAGCCGAAGAATCAGAAATTCTGTTGAAAAACCAAAACAATATTCTTCCGTTGCCTAAAGGCAAGAAACTGCTGGTTACCGGTCCGAATGCCAACTCTATGCGCTGTCTGAATGGTGGTTGGAGTTACTCATGGCAAGGACACCTTGCCGACAGATTTGCCGGTAAGTATAATACCATCTACGAAGCCTTGTGCAATAAGTTCGGAAGCGAATATGTAACACTGGAACAAGGTGTAACGTATAAACCGGAAGGTGCTTATACAGAAGAGAATGAACCGGAAATAGAAAAAGCTGTAGCTGCTGCAAAGAATGTGGATATCATCATCGCCTGCATCGGTGAGAACTCTTACTGCGAAACTCCGGGTAATCTTTCCGACCTGGCTATCTCACCCAGCCAGCGTGAACTTGTAAAGGCACTTGCCACCACTGGAAAGCCTATTATTCTGATACTGAACGAAGGCAGACCTCGTCTGATAAACGATCTGGAACCTCTTGCCAGCGGAATTATCAACATTCTGTTGCCGGGTAACTACGGAGCAGATGCACTGGCAAATATTCTGGCAGGTGACGCTAACCCGAGTGCCAAGATGCCGTACACTTATCCACGCCATCAGGCAGCACTTACTACATACGACTACCGGGTAAGCGAAGAAATGGATAAGATGGAAGGAGCTTACGACTATGATGCAGTTATCTCTGTACAATGGCCATTCGGTTACGGATTGAGCTACACCACATTTGAATATAGCAACTTGCGCGTGAATCATCCTTCATTTACAGCAACCGACGAACTTCAGTTCTCTGTAGATGTAACCAATACCGGAAAGCGCGTAGGAAAAGAAGCTGTAATGCTGTTCAGCAGCGATCTGGTTGCTTCTCTCGTTCCCGAAAACCGCAGACTGCGTGCTTTCAAAAAAGTAGAATTGCAACCAGGCGAAACACAAACCGTTACTTTAACTATCAAAGCCAGTGATCTTGCTTTTGTTGGAGCTGACGGTAAATGGATCCTTGAACAGGGTGATTTCCGTATACAAAGCGGCAATCAGACACTGAACATTACTTGCAATCAGACATACAAATGGGATTCGCCTAATAAATAATAATTATTGTTCTATGAAAGATGGAGCTGTATCGTATGTAACTCGCGATACAGCTCCATTCTGTTATAAAGCCTTTGCTACTATTAAAAGTATTTACTCGCTATATTTTAATGTTTCCCTCAATGCCAAACCTTTTGCCGTAAGAAAGGCTAAATCAATTGCATTATTCATATTATAATATCACTTTATTTCTTATTTAATCTTTTAATCTCTTTGTCAAAATCACTTTCAAGCATATCCATTTCTCGCTTGCGGTATATCTCAAATTCCTTTTCAGCTTTTTCTATGGCTTGTTTATGTGAAATATTGCCTTTGCCAATCAGAATTTTTCGTTTGTGAGCTATAATCTGATTGTCAAGAGCTTCTATCCAGTCCTTCATAGACATAGGGTTCATCTCCAATGCCTGGAATTCTGCAAAATCGAGAAATCCTGAAACTAACAGATTCAGTCGTTGCAGCTCTATTTCTGACAAATAGTTTTTTGCAATTTTTACATCATCTTTGGTTACATAATTACCTTTGAAATTAGTCATTCCGACAAACGGTTTTTCATTGTCCACACGGTTGTATATTACCTCAGCAGCAGTATTCTCATGAACCGCATAATGCAGTTTATTTTGCACGGTGTTATGTGCAGCATAGTATTATGTAAAGTAAAAAAGGCCACATCTTTTCAGATATGACCTTTTATTATTAGTTTCTGAACATAATATTTACAGATTTTTTAGCCATTCTAGGAGATCTCCATTCTTTAGCCATATAGGTTTCTCATCTTTTTTCTCATCTAGAACTTGTGTGAAAGCATTTGTTAGCACCTCTCTTTTACGTCTTGAATCTGCTTTAGCATATACTTCTGTCGTTACTACAGATTCATGCCCAAGAAGATCTCTAATATAGATAAGTGGGACATCTGCTTGTAGAAGGTGCATAGCTCGTGAGTGTCTGAGACTGTGGCAACTAATTTTATCAGGGATAAGTGCTTGATTTTCATTTTTAGCCATAGCCAGGTATTTTTTTAGAATAAAATACCACCACGTGTTAATTTATTACCATTCCTGTTAGTAAAGAGATAGTAAGAAGCTTTTTCTGGACGGTTTAAATTATATTCACGCATATAATCCATAAGATATTCCATTTGTTTTTCGAGTAGGGGAACAACTCTAGTCTTACGTCCTTTACCGGTTATACTAATAGTATATGGTTTTTCTATCCTTACACATTCTGCTTTTAAGTCTGCTATTTCTTGAACACGAGCGCCTGTTTCATACATTAAAGCTAACATAGCAAGATCCCTCCTTCCTTTTTGTGTATTTCTGTCAGGCTGTCTGAGCAAGAGTCGTATACCTTCAATTGATAAATACCCGATACTCTTTTTCTCACTTTTTTTTATTGGTATTGATAATATTTTCTGTGCCTGATGTATACGTCCTGGATCTTCATACTCCAAAAAAGTAAAAAATGAACGTAATGCTGCAAGTCTTGTATTTCTGCTGCTTGAGCTACAACATTTTACATTCTGTAGCCAGCTTAAAAATGAACATACCAAATCCCTGTCGATTTTGTCTAAGGTTATTTTGTTTACAGGAATGTGTTTTTCCTCAGAAAAATATCTTATGAGCAGTACAAATGTATCTCGATATGATTTTATACTATTTTCGCTCATACCACGTTCAGCCGGCAAATATTTTCCAAGAAAATCAGCCAGATATTTTGCAAAATCAGTCGGTTTCATATTCAATAAGTTTAGGGAAAACATTCATACTGTCAACATCTATCTTTTTAATAATTTCCGGATACATACTTTCACATATCCTGAGATAGTTATTTGTTGTTTCTATAGATTCATGGCCAAGGTACATGGAAAGTATAGGAAGAGAACAGTACATGTCCAATCCGATATTTTGCATCTTTACAAGTGAGTGTATACTGAATGTGTGTCGGAAGTCATGAACTCTTGGACCAAGATGTTTACCTTGATGGGGTATTCTAGCTTCTCTTAATATAGTTCTGAACCACGTATATATGATACCATCATTTTTACATGCTTTTCCGGCCAATGATATGAAAAAGAAATCCTTATCTACAATAACTGGAAGTTTTGACTTATAGTATGCATATTCCTTCAGAACATTTGATAAGGATTCTGATATAGGAACAAGTCTGTCCTTTCTGTTTTTTGTATCATGCAATACTAAGAAGTTCTGACTAAGATTTACATCTTTACATTTTAGTGAAAGCGCTTCAGAAATACGGATTCCTGTTCCATATAGTAGTCTGAAGAGTGCTGGTAACATAATGATAACCGAGTCTTTCTTACGACTTTTCAAGACAAGATTGTCACAGCTTATGAAAAATCTTCTAATCTCATCATCGCTAAATATATGTGCAGTAAATCCTCTTGGTTGTATTCTTGGCATACGTGGAATAAAAGATGGTTTACCAATGTCACCCATGAACCGAGAAAACTCTATCAGAACCGTACAACGTCCTTTGTGCGTTGATTCAGCTTCATGAGGTCTTCTTTGCATCCACTCCTCACAAAGTTCCTTTGTTAGGAGTGGAGTATTAATGCTTTTTGAACACAAAAACGTGTCTAAATCCCTTACTATATAAGCTGCTGATGTATACTTATATCCTAAATTACGCTTCATTTGCACAAAATTATAGAAATCATGTGCGAGTATACTTTTGTAAATTAGATTACTCATAGAATTCTCCTCCATTTTGATTATAAAACTCTTTTGAAACTTCCGGTACTTCAATCGCACATTTACGCAAACCTTCCAAGTCAATACGTAGATACTCCTTGGTGCTGTTTGAGTCCTTATGACCAAGTATACCAGTAATAACCGGAAGAGACACTTCCTGCCTCAGAAGTAATGATGCAAGACTGTGACGTAAAACATGTGCACCATGTTTACGGCCTGTGGTGTCAATGTGAGCCTGACGGAATGAGGAGGTTACAATGTTAGAAACCAAGGTAGGAGTTAATGATGTGAATGGTGATATACCTTTGACAAATACATGAGTATTATTGCATTTTGGACGACCATTGCGCAAATAATCTATCAAAGCCTCTCCAATCTCAGGCGTGAGTGGCAGCTCTACTTTTTCCTTGGTCTTATATTGATTGATAATTATAAGGCATTCTTCCCAATGTATGTTTTCAAACAAAAGTCCACATATATCAGAAACACGTAAGCCATATCGGGATAGTAACATGATAATGGCATAGTTACGTTTGCCAAGTGCATTTTTTCTGTCTATAGATGAGCATAAATGTTCTATTTCTTCTTTTGAATATATTGATGGAAGTTTTGCTTCCTTTCTATATGCATCACGTGGAAGTAATCTTGACAGGTTAATCTTTATCAGACTATTGTTATATAGGTACGATAAATATAAACGTAGGGTTCGTATAATGTGATGCCTTAGAGATCTTTTATCCTGTGGTAAGCTTCCAAGAAATGAATTTAATTTTTCGATTTGTAGATCAGTCAGATTTTTAAGTTCATTCTTATTGGCATAATCAATGAATATTGACAGATAATATGTATCCTGTTTAATAGTATATTTAGAAAATCTGTTCTTGGAGATTTTATCATACAAAAAACCTTTGACACTTTGTCCTAAAGCACTTTCAAAGGATGGAGATAACTTCGTACGCTTTTGAATAATACCTGTCTCATAAAGTTCATCAAGACGCCTGACAAGCATAGATAGCTTATAAGCCCACTTCTCGGATATAGATATACCCAGGTCTTTAAACCGTTCATTAAGATATTTTTCACCTACACTAGGAGTATAGAACTCTATATTCCGTTTATCCATGTAATGTTTAACATGCAGCAATATGTTCCGGTAAGCAGTAATTGTTTTTTCCGAAAAACCTTGATTGCTAAAATAACTGATAGCATCCTCTATCAGACGTCCTATCGGTACGTCATGATACATTGATTTGATCTTACTCATAATTTAAAATATTAAAGAGGTTAATCTCTCCTTAAAATTATGATTAGTAATCAAAGTTTATCTTATTAACAATCAAAAAGTTTACTATTTCACTTTACATAATACTATGCTGCACATAACCAGCGTCGGAAGCGTGTAGCTATTTGAGACTGGACGCGATATCCCAAAGCTATGACCATATCGAGGTTGTAATGGTCTATATTACGTCTTACCTGACGATTGCCTTCCTGACGAACTAACAAGAATTTCTTGTTAGTTGCTTCAGCTATAAGTTCCCCATCCTTGTAGATATTGTCTATATGCTGACTAATATTCTGTTGTGATGTGTCATATATCTCTGCTAACTGACTCTGTGTCAGCCACAAGTCTTCGTCAGCGAAGCGTACAGATACACGAGTTATTTCGTTATCGTCCTGATATAGGATTATTTTGTTTTCTTCGTTCATTTTTATTATCTGAATCTTTATTTGCTATTCTTCAAACTTTCCTTCAATGCCAAACCTTTTGCCGTAAGGCGATATTTTTGAAGCTTACTTTGTTTTTCGTTTGGTAAGGTAAACTCTATGTAGCCTTCATCAAGGGATGGTTTGAGATATGCGTTTCTGAAATGTTGTCTGTGTTTTATCCCTATTTTAGATTGCAGAGTTTCCCTATCTATTTCACCTTCTAAATTTGAAACCAAGATTCTAATAAATTTAGAAATTTCATTGTTATCATGGTCGGTATCATGGTCGGTATCATGGTCGGTATCATGGTCGGTATCATGAACACTTATTGGAAAAGTAATACGGATAAAATTATCAGTAAACTTAAAACAATCTTCCCCATACGCTCTTAATATGCGAGGTATTCCGGAGCCTAAAGATTCAACTAATTCCACATCACGATATATGCGCATCAACTCCTTGTTGCGTGGAATTGATATACCATTGAAGAATTCTTCTTTGGAGAGAGATTCCGGCAAACGTCCTGCCGATGTTATCTCCAATCTGTCGGGAAATATTTCAAATTTAGGTGGTACCTCAAAGGAGTAATCGTTATGTACAATTGCATTGATAACCGCTTCACGCAAAGCAACCTTGTTCCACAATGGGGTTTCTATGCGTTCCATGGGTGTAATGGTAGCGGCAACTTTGTTTTCAATATCCAGTTTAGCCAACACACTCTTGGTCGCTTTAATCAGAGAGCAATATCCATACTCATTATTCTCTACCAAATCACAACGGTCTAAGCTTGAATACTTTGCTACTTTGATTGAATTGCCATTCTCATCAGCCAGAAGATAAGCTACATAATTATATTTGCCATCTTCCGTGAGCAATTCCAGTGTCCGTTTGAAATTATCGTTGAGTCTTTTACCATGTTCGTCATAATAGATACGTAGCTGCTCAAAACTCAAATCCTGTCGATTGGATACAATACGCCCAATAGAATTGCGTGTCCGCATGGCAAACAGACGGTCAATCTGCTCTTGAAGCATCGGTTCTGCCGATGTTCCAACACGCATATATGCACCTCGCGGTGTCATCCCATATTTTGTTTTGAAATATGGTTTTTCTATTCCGCTTGCCACCGTAATCTTGATAATACTACACCCGTCCTTTTGTTCCTCGGCAATATCAAACAGCCCCATTGCGGAAGGGGATATGTTATGTTTGATGCGGTCTTTCAACTTTAACATACAATCATCCACATCGTTTACTCCCACGGTTGAGCCATCTTTATCAATGCCGATATAGATGTATCCGCCTTCCTTGTAATTAAGGAAAGCGATGATCTCCTTTTCTATATCAAGTTCCGGAGTCAATTCTCTTTTATATTCTATGCGGTTGGTTTCTTGCATACCTCTATAGTATTAATTGTTGTATTTATCTATAATTTCCAATGCTTTAGCTATACTTATTGGTGCATCTTTTAAACGAGGATCAAATTTCTTCAATTCATCAATGAAGTAACTTAAATTACTAATATATTTTTCTTCTTCATTTTTCATCTTACATAAAGAAGCATTTACAGCATTGTATTGTTCTAAATTCTTTTCAGCCATTCTTATTAGAGTTTCTTTTATTCTAGAACTCCAATTATTAAATGGTTCTGTATAGCCCCATACAATCCGTAATAAAGTAAGAATTTTTGACAAATACTTTATATCTGTATAATTGAGTGTCGGAGCCATAAATGGATTACCTAAAGATTTAATATCTTTGGATAAATATTCAATACATTCGTCTAAAGCTTGATCATATCCAAGTCTTAATAAAAGCAATAATGCTCTTTTATTATCCTCCTCTAAAAAATCAGGTCTTAGTTCAATTGTTTTATGTAGAACCCAACTTTGATGTAAATCTATTTTATATAACTGATCCAAAATGTATATTTGTATATTTGTATTAAATAATCCCAGCTTTGATTTTAAAGTTATAATACCAAACTCCTTATCATCTAAAAGTATATCAACTAATTTTTCCCCATAATAATTTGTTTTCGATATTTGTTTACATATTTCGGGATATAGTTCTTTCATTTTCAATTGAACAATTAATTCTGAAATCTTTATCAAATCTAATTCTCTATGTTTATTAAAATCATGGGAGATAAGCTTTGGCAAATATTGTTTTATTATATTAGTTCCTAATTTTTTATTTGCATAATCAATAAAGTATATATATTCCCCTTTTTGTGAATCCATGCAATAAGAAATACCTGCATAAGGTAATAGTTCAATTATTATATCTTTATCTATATCAAAATTAAATTTGAGTATTAATTCTATTACCTTTTCAAAGTGATAGATACTATCTCTATGATGAATTAAGTATTTCAATGAATTCTCTATAATTCCCTTTTGATCTTTACTAAATTGAACTTTATAGTTTTGAAGTGTTATGTCTATAATAAAACAATGATAATCAGTGTCATTCTCTAAGCTTTCTTTTATCAATTTAGTGTCGTAATTACCAGATTTTTTATCAATATACTTTGATAGATATAGCATAACATAGTTATTGATTTGCAATTCATCATCTTCATTTATTTTGAATCTTAAATCCTTTCCATTTGTAGGCGCAAATTTATCTATAATACGATAAATAGTGTATTTAAACAGTTCTCGGTTAAAGATTAGTGCCAACCTTTCTAAATTCATTTGTTCAAAAGTTGGCATATTTTCATAAGGACTCTTCGCCTGAACAAACTTATTATTTATCCATTCAGAAACAACACTATTGATTTCCGGCAGAGGTGTATTCCTTAACCAACTCATAAGCTTACATCTGTAGATATCATCTCCATCCCATTGTTCAGCTAGTTTGTTTATACCTTCTACTGTAATAACAAGAATAATTTCAGCATGTAATCTATCGAGGGTTTTATTTTTACATTTTTCATCTTGTAATGCAATATATAAGTCTTCGCATAAATCACTTAAATTATCACACAATTTATTACGGATGAAAAAATCACGAAAATCTGTGATAACTGTATTGGATGAATATGCAAGATATTTCTTTTCACATTCATTTATCCATGCTTGTTTTATATCCTCAATAATATCAAAATGTTTACTTATATGCGCTTCAGCCAATTTAAGTATATCACACCTGAATTTATGCTGGATTTCATCCTCGTTATATCGATAATCATCCTTTATGAAGTGTGGGTATTCAGTCCAAAGCCTTTTTATATTATCATAATTTTTAATGTGAGTTAATGCATATATAACACTATTTCTGTCTACCATATGCGTCCCATAATCCCCTTCTCTTTTATAATCTTTTATATTACTCTCATTTGAAATAGTAAAATAAAAAAAGTCATCACATAAATCTGTTTCTTCTATCAGACGGAAAATACAGATTTTAAGTTCTATATCATCTACCTCATTTGTTAAATCAATCAGTTTTTCAATATCCTCTTTATTTAAAAATATATCATTATGTAATGGAGCATATAAGATTTCATACCATTTTGAATCTTTTATGTTCCCGAATTCTTTGAGATAGTTAAATGCTGATTTTTTAAATTCTTCAGTATATTCGTACAATTCTATATAATCAGAATTAATAAACCAATACACAAAAGAAAGCAGATATAAGTATGGTCCAAGTTCTTTTTCATTCTTATATTCTGTAATGAAAAACTTTAATGATTCATCTGTTGTACAAAATGATGCAAGTTTACGGGAAAAATCTATTCCCATGTTGGGACTTGAAGTGATTTTCTTCTCCTTGTAATTTAGCAGTATAGTTTTAAAAATCTTATCCTTAAATTCATCTTCTAATGAATTAGGATCTACATTAAGCAAAGCTTCAATATCATTTTCAAAAGTCCATTCCAACAAATATTTTCTTCGTTCATCTCCTATTTTCATTGATGAAAGCAGTAATTCAAAGACATCGTACCATTCCGGGCGTATCCGTGGAACATTATGCTTATTATAACTAATGAGATTCAAGATTTTTTCATAGCTTTTGTTCATCAGAAAATCAACGACATAATACATCTGAAAGGAGTTCAATTCAAAACTATAATTATGAGATTCGTCACGATGAAATGTCGCAAAACTCATGCATGATTCTATTTGTGAATCATTAAAGCCCATATTTTCTTTAAATTCTGTTTCTGAAAGACTTTTTCTCTCAGTGAATTGTAATACAAGTGCTATCTTTTTTAATAAAGTATCACCATAAGTTCGCTTTTGAATTAATTTGCCTTTATTCTTTTCATTTTCAGTATCATAGCTACAATTAATCAGATGACGGTATAATTCAAGTCTGTTTTCTTGAATTTCATTTTTTTCTTTATAATACCTTATCATGGCTTTCAGAAAAAAAGGATTACCAGCTATAGAATACAATGTTTTATCTTTGATATTATTTAAGAAATCATCAGGCGTACATATATCACTGTTATTTACTATTTCTTTAATCTCCTTATATGATAAGTCGTTTAAAAATAATCTTTTGAATCCTTCGAACTTAGTATTATCAATGTAATTTCTTCTGCATGTCATAAGTATGCGTAGCTTAGGATACTTTGATTTTAAATCAGAAATATGATAATAAAATGATTCCCTTAGTTCTTCCCCTGATATTTCATCTATACCGTCTATAATAAAAACAATATGTTCCTCTGAATAATAAAATGGAATATTAATCTCTTTATTTCTATCTTTGAAGAACTTAGCTTCATAGACAACAGGAAATACGTCATCAGTTTGGCTTAACAAGAAAGCCAAATTTTTTACCTCATAAGACTTTCCGGTCTGTCCTGCTGCAATAAGAAGCCAATACTGACTTCTATAATCCAAAACTTTATTTTGAATATATTCTATTAATCTATGTGGCTTATATTTTTCAGGGTGTATATATTTTTCTATGGTAAAATCGTTATTGCTTGCAATACTAATTTCTCTTTGATAGTAATCTTTAGGCCTATCGAAGGAATCTTGTTGATTTTTATTATCAATTTTTTCTTTAAATAGAACAGGATTGTAGTATTCTTCTCCAAGCCAACAACGGAGGAAAGCATTTAGAGCATGTTTTTTATGTTCGCTCATTCTTTCTATGTCTGAGCTAAAACTGTGAAAATCTATGATATCTTTGTTGGCATTGAATTTAATTTTAAGACTTTCGTCATTGGCAGGTTTATAACTTCGTAAGTTATTTGCTTTATTTACTAAAGCAAAAAAAAGCAAATGATAATCATTTAGATATTCTATTCCTTTTATATTTTCAATTGTATCTTTTAATTTAGTAATCTTGTGATTACTGCTGACTTGAACACATATTTTTCTTTTATCATCTATCAAATCAATACCTTTAGCATTTGCTATATAGTTTTTAGAATTATAGTTTTCTAAATTATAGTCATAAACTATATTCATCATGCCTAAGATAAGATTTTCACAAGCTACATTTATATCTGTAAAACCTTGGCTATTTTCAATAGCAATATAATTTTCCAGACATCCTAACATGCAATTAATATGGCTAATAATATCTTTAATCATAGGCAAAATTTATAGGATATATTATTTTAATCTTCAATTATAACTTTAAGTACTTTAGGACTTTTAATAGTTAATAAATCCAACCTATTTCTTATTTCATTATCTGTTTTCTTTATCTTCATAAATGTATCCAAAATCACCTGCCCTTTTTCCTCATTTGACAACAAGCCTTCTATAGGTTTAATAAGCCCTATAGCCGAATCTATAATGTTTATATTCAATTCTTTCATGTGGTCACCAAAGTAAATCTCATATATACAACCGTCAATGATTTTTTCAAAAAAGTCTGAAATCAGTTTGTTGGAAACTAAATCTGAAAGATTGGTATTCTGTCCTTTTATGAAAAGAATATAATCACATAATGTTGATATTAAATGTTCGGTATATGGAGGTATTATTTCTGGCACAGGAAAAGGTTTTACATAATCAGGTTTAAATCTGAAAAAGCCATTTGCTAATACAGTTCCTGTATTTTTAAGATACCACCAAAACAATCTGGAATTAAATAATGCCATCCAAAATTTATATCCTTCTTTTATCTCAGGTTTCTTTAAATATCCATAAACTGTTGTGGTTTGATAAAATACGCCTTTACTATCATAGGTAAAATTACCTCCCATAGATATATCAGGAGCAACTAATTTCTCATTATCAAATAAAACAAGATTTTTAGGATAAATATACCTAAACCAATAATCATCGTTTTTTAATCGTCCTTTTTCCCTTCCTCTCAAAACTTCCTCACATTCTTTCAAATAAGCATATCCATCTGGAAAAAGTTCAGACAATTCTTTCTCTGAATAAAGATTAGCCTTTCCATTTTCTATTTTATAGGGAAAAACGACAAAACGGTCTGTTGAGAGATGCTCATATCTGTGTACATCTTCCCCTTTAAGTAATGGTTTCACCAATCCACGTTCTATACAGATATTACGTTCAAGATATTTTGAGTAACCATAAACCATTCCGTCTTTTTCATTGCACTCATATAAAAAATAAACATCATCTTTACTAGTTTGTAGTCCACAAAATATTCTATCGAATATATCACTGATTCGTCTTTTATGTAAATCCAAATTATTTAATATACTTACACTATCTCCCACAGTAAGTACCCATGTTTCTTTATCTAATTTGTCAGATTTTATGATTGCTTTACTTTCATCATTCAATGAATTCAAGTAAGCGCCCAGTTCTTCATTTGTTGTAAGGTTTCTATCCAGTTCATAATATGCCAGTTCCTTACTATTCGGCGTAAACCACTGTAATGCAGTGTAAGTAGAAGCATTGAATACCTGATAGGCTCCAAAATTTATTATTTGTGAAGTCTTATTTGAAACCAATTCACGTAAACCTTTTCCAAAAGCAGAATTGGTCCATTTTATCGGCATGATATAATTAACAATACCTGAGCTGTTTACAATCTGTAATCCACGTTCTACAAATGTAACATATAAATCAAATGACCCAGTTGCAGACTTATATCTTTCTACCAGTTCATCTGCAAAATCGGGATTTACTTCTCTTATTCCTTGTATTCTAAGATATGGAGGATTACCGATAACCAAATCAAAACCCTTAAAATCACCATTATCATCTAATAAAGATGGAAACTCATATCTCCACTCGAATGCATTCTTATACAGCTTATCATACTTTACTGTATTTGCGTACTGGTTTTTACTTTCAATTACCTTACGGATTTTATTAAGGTCTTTTTGGGCTTTGGGTGAAAGGTTGTTTTCGTCTTTCTTATCATCAAACAAGGTTTTCATATTCGATGATAGATTCAAATACATAAAATATTTTTCGATAAGTTTTTTTTCATCCCTAGTATAAAAACGCATTTTATCTTCCAATTCTGTTTTAAAATAACTTTTTATCTCAGATATCAAAGTTTTATATCTATCCTTAACAGTATGATTGGAAGTATTCAGATAGTCATGTATTAATGCTTGATACTTATTCAATGTTATTTTATCCTCATCTTTCTTGTTTCTATTGTATTCTGTAAAAACATTCATGATAGGAGAATCAAGCGAAGTTCTATTAAGCAAAGAATCTCCACAAACTATTTTATAATCTAAATTGGGAAGCGGTTGAGGAGTTTCTTCATCGACAACCAAAGCCAACCAAAATCTTAGCCTTGCAATGTCTACAGCCCCCTGTTCAATATCTACCCCAAAAATATTTTCCTGTATAATTTCGCGTTTGACTTCCGCATGTGAAAAAGTATGCTTGTCTTGTGTGAATCCATACAATAATTGGCGAGCATGAAATAATACATTAAGTACTCCCATAGGAAATGCACCTGATCCTATAGCCGGATCACATACTTTTATAGATTTCAGCAGGGTGTATATCTTTAATGCATTTTCTTTTTCTTGAAATATTTCATTGACCTTTCTATATAAAATCAAAGATTCTATTGCTGGATAAAAATCAGAATTGGTATGCTTTTTCAGATACTGAATAACACTCTGTCGACACATATATTGCACAATTTCCTTTGGAGTATAGAATGCGCCTTTATCCTTATTATCTTCCAAAAGATTCTCAAAAATATGTCCTAACATTTCAGGATCAATACCCACCTCGCTATCATCTGGATCGTTTTCGTCAATAGTAAAATTATACATGGCGAAGAAATCCATAAGTTCCTTGAAATAGGAATATGGAAAATCAATGTCCAATCTATCTATATTATCTTTCTCAAACAAACCGCCATTAAGATATGGAATTTTGATATTCTCTCCCAACCGACTATCAGCGATATCTCCTTCGCGTTTATCATTTAATGTATTGAAAAATAAAACTTCGAGCACATCGCTTAACAAACGGTCGTTTCCTTCGTAACGTTCGATTAAATGACTGAGATAATTTTTATCTCCACCTTTCCAGTCTGTACGAGAAGCCGGAACACCCATCCAGCCTTTTTTCTGTAGAAATTGTAAAAAGACTAAACGCCCAAGCAGTTTTTTAACGTAGTCACGGTTTGGTTTAGTATCAGAAAGTTGTTTTAAGAACTTGCTATATTGAGCCTTATATCCGGCAAAGAACTCTTTGTTCAAACGCTCAACAGAAAATGCCTCTGTAACATCTGCCAGATAGATAGACCTGTTTTTCTTTTGAGAAATCAATTCATACAAACGTTCCGTTGCTGTCCTACACGGCTCATTTTCGCCCAAAAGAAAAGTATATCTTTTAGGAGCCGTTTCAGATTGTACCAGCTCTCCGTCTTCAGTGAATGAAGTTTGTTTCGCTATAAAAGTCAGACGATAATCAGACACATTTTTCGAATAGTAAAAAGCAAGAACACCATGAATAATAGATTGGTCGATAGTTTTAGCAGCAATCTCACGCAATCCTTTTCGATTACGGTCGATTAATACATTGTCTTTAACTTCAAATATATATATAGCCAATGAGCGTCCGTCATCCAGACGAATCATACCTGCTTGTCCTCCACCTTTAATCAAATCATGAGAAACTGGATTAACACGAGTAAAAAATTCGACTTTGGGAAACATTTCTATTAAAATGTTTTTCCATTCCTCAAAATCAAATCTGGCAGATAACTTATTTTGTAATTCTTTTGCTGTCATTCCTGTAATAATTAAATATTAAAACTTTCGGAAATGATAATTTCCGGGACTAACTCCTTTGTTACTTTCATACAGTTTACAGTTTGAACTTCATGGGTGTTTAACTCAACATGTTCAAGCGGGTAAGAAGTAATGATTTTCATAAGTTGTTCCAGCAATATAACCATCTTAACAGGTGCTTTTTTTGTGGCACTTTGTAATTTGTTTATGTCCCGTTGCAACTGTTGGAATTTTCCCGTAGATATGGCACGCTTGGCCTTTGCTATTAGAGTCAATTCTTCGTCTGTTATGTTGGGAACATGCAAGAATCCATCAAGATACGCCAAAGCTTTTTTCTCATTGGGGCCTTGGGTTGTAACTACCTTCTTGGTAGCGGCTTTTGCATCTTCTTCTTTCTCCGAAAATAATTCTATTGCCTTTGCTACTTGCTCATGATGTTTGTCATGCAAAGGAATGGCTTTCTCTTCTATTCTTGCCTCAAATTCTTTTACTGCTTCCAGAAAAGTAAGTTCTTCTATGCTTCCGTCTTCACGAATGAAAGTAAAGGCATCTCTCCTTTTATTTCGAATAAACGTAATGGTACTCATAGGAATAAGTTTGCTTTTCCTCCCCACACGCGCTCTTAAAGGCATTTTATTTATTCGTTTTATCAAGTCAGGATTATCTTCTTTCAACTGCCTAAGCCACATCAGATATCGCAATTTCTCGTCTCTTTCCTCATCCGCATTCTTATCAAACAATCCGAAGCTTTCTGGATTTTCATCTGTGGAATAGATCTGACTGTCTTCACCCAAAGCAGCATGAAAGGCAAAGAGTTTCATCTTGGCTTTTTTCTCCAACTCTATGTCGTTGTTTACCTTGGCTGTAGGAAAGAAGTTGAATATATGCACTTCTTTAGCTGTACTTCCGATACGGTTTACACGTCCAATTCGTTGCATCAGCCTAGTAGAGTTCCAAGGCGTATCGTAATTGACAATTACATTAGCACGATGCAAGTTTACACCTTCAGCCAGCACCTCTGTAGAAATGACTATATTATAATCATTTTTTTTCTCTCCTTTATAATTGGCGTCGAAATTAGCCTCAAGGACAGGCATCTTGTCGTTACGATTATCACTCTGGACAGTCAAAACACGGTTAAATCCGTTTGCTTTCAATGTATCTGATAAATATTTGGTAGTTTCCTTACTTTCAGAAAACACGACAAGCTTACCTTCCTGATTAATGGACTTATCAAATAATTTACCTTTCAGATATTCATTTATAAAAATATCCAATTTCGGGTCATAAGTTATTTTATCCCATGCTTCTACCAGTTCTTCCAAAATATGTCCGTCATCTTCCAAGCCTTCCTTAAACCCAGGCTCAAAGTCTTCAGGGGCACATATTTCAATCGTCGGATCGGTATATTGCGCTTCTTCTATCAGTTTAATCAGTTCATCTTCTTTCCCTTCGCTTAATAATTCATTAACCTTCAAATTAGGAGCTATATATATTACGCCTTTTTCAAACATACCAAGCATGACTTTGTTGGCCTGATAGTATCTCTTTAAAGATTGTTTGAAAGCATAGAAACTACTGTCTATCCGCTTGACAAGCAATGTTTTCATAATACCTGCCAACTGGATAGATATCATATCCGCTTTTTTATACTTGGCTTTCTTTTGGGGAACCAAATATTTAATGGCCTGATAGCGATAGTATTTCAATACATTACCTTCTTTACCTCCTAAATAATGGATTGTTTTATCATACAATGCTTCTAATTCTGCATCCAACTGATAGTAAATCTTATGAGGGGGCTTTACATCAGGAAAATGTACATTCTGTTCTTCCAAATCTTTCCGATATGCTTCGTTTTCCATTAAATCTGTACGTGTACGACGCACAGTTAATGGTTCAACCACCTTTGTTCGAATCTTTTCGTAAATAGCCTTTATATCTTTAGAAATTTGCTCTATATCTTTTTGCTTTTTAACCTTCTTGTATTTATCAATTTGTTCACGAAAGAAGCGCTGTAAGTTTCCTTCTTCCAAAGTGCTGTCTTTGGAATCCTGAAATAGATAAACCAAATTGGCTATATCTTCCGGTTTGTTATTCAGCGGAGTTGCAGATACAAGTATCACTTTCTTATCGTGCAGGCTACCATCAGCATGCAGGGTTTTAGTCTTGCAAAGCTTCTGTAGCTCGTTGTACATAGATGCTGTATCACTTCTGAATTTATGGGCTTCATCAACGATAATCAAATCATAAAGTGACGGATTCTTTAATTTATGCAAGCTTCCATTTGTTATAATCTTATAATTGTCAAGTTTAAACTCTGTCATAGTTCTTTCCCAACCTTCTTTAAGAGCTGGGGGAACAATAATCAATGTATGAGAGCGATGCATTGGGAATCCGTTTGCAAAGAAAAATTTCTTGGCAATGAGGGCCGAAACGATAGTCTTTCCCAATCCAACAACATCGGATAGAAAAAATCCGTTATGTTTCATCATCTTTGAATAGCCATCATTTACGGCATCAACTTGATAAGACAATTTCTTATATCCTTTAGGCAAGTCTGATACTGAATTCGGATCAAAATCTATGCTGCGCCCAAAGTACTCTAAAAGGAACTTCAAGTAAACTTCGAATGGCGTAAATTCAGTATTCAGATAAGATTCTTTTTTTATCTTCTCAATATGGGTGATATCAATCGCAACAGATTCAGCCCATAGCTTCTCAAAGGTATCTGTTGCAAACTGGATATCATCATCATATCTTAGTTCTACATTAAATTCAAAGTTTTTCTCAAGTCCAGCTTCTGTCAGATTGCTGGAGCCAGTAATGACAGAACCATAGCCATGAGGATGATATACCTCTTCACGAAAGATATAGATCTTGGCATGTATGTTTTGTTTGGGATGAATACGCATTTCTATTCTGCCGGAAACAATATCTTCGATAAACTGATACATTCCGTCTTCCACTTCCTTGTCGTACTTAGCCTCTTGAATATTCTTTTTTATATCATTAAAGAATTCCTCTTGAGACTGTTCACTGTTTGGATTAAAAAGCAGTCCCTGCTGATTGGCCTGATAAGTCAGTTTGTCTACATTGATGCCTACTAAGATTCTAATGTGTGGGGTCTGTTGAATGAACTTTCGGATCCTAAAATATCCGGAAGCTCTAAAATACCCTACAAGCGCATCAAAGAAATGCACTTTCTTATACTTGAAAACTCCTTCTATCTTTTCAAGGAGGGTATTTTCTTTTTCGTTTGTAAAGAAATTTGTTCCCATATTATTGCTTAGTAGTTACAATCAAGTTTCTGACATCAACATCCAGTTTCTCTGCTATTTGCATCAGCATCTCCAATGATGGCTGCATTTTGTTTGAACACCACTTAGACACCGTAGATGGATCTTTTCCTAATTGTTCTGCAAGCCATTTACCAGTTTTCTTCTGTTCAACCAAAACAACTTTAATTCTATTTATATCTTTCATTATAAATCCTTTTATTGGCGTATATGGCAAATATACTGATAATATACGAAAGAAAAACAATGATAAGCATTTTTATTCTGATAAAGTTTCAAAGCATACACATTACAATCTAACAAGAAACACAAAAGCTCTACATCACATAAACACAAGTAAATCAATCAATTAACAAATCAGCAAAAACCTCTTATTTTTTGTACAAAACATTTCGGATTTTGTACGATTTAAAAAAAAACATCGAGAAGAATTTGGTAAAACTACAGCTATTTTTTCCTCAAATAAGCGCAAGTTATAATTATCCCACTTCAGTACCTCTATCCGGACAATGCTTAACCTAAATCACGCGACATAAAATACAGCCATGTAAAAGCCGCACAAGAGAACATTAAGATACAAATAATACTTAATTATTAATAAATATGCGACAATTATAAAAAATATCTGAACAATTATACAAATTTTGAAGTTTTGTAATTTATTACAATCTCAAACGAAACCATTGTATGATACAGAACAAACCCCTACTATTACGTGCTTTAGCAGGAGCTTTGATATGCATTCCAGTCTATGCGTCGGCTGGTAATGCAAGCTATTACAATGCATCTACAGAAGCTAAAGTTTTCCCGTGGAAGAAGAACAAGAAAAAAGAAACAACTGAAGAAGTCAGTAAAACCGATTTTGAAAAGATTGCCTCCGAGAGCAACCTGGTTTCTCGTGGCATGTTTAATGTATATGCCCAGGATGGCAAATATTATTTCGAAATCCCCGTGTCATTGCTTCAGCGCGACATGCTGGTTGTGAATAAGCTGCAAAGAGTGCCCTTCGAACTGAATGACGCAGGTGTAAACCGTGGTACAAACTACGAAACACAGATGATACGTTTTGAATGGAACAAGGAAGAGAAAAAAATCAGGGTGCGCCAGAGCCGTCCATTACCGGAATCGCCCGAAAACGATGCTATCACCCGCTCGGTGCGCGATAACTTTATCTCTCCGCTCATTGCCGATTTCAAGCTGGAAGCATGCAATGCCGATTCAACCGCAGTAATCATCCAGATAAACGACATCTATGACGGATCGGAAACGAGCATCAACAATGTCTTCGACAATATCAATCTGGGGACATCTGCTATAAAGGACTTGTCACGCATCATGTCGATCAAGGCGTTTCCTAACAACATCGTAGCCACTTCCGAACTTACTACGAAAGTACGCGAAGGTATGTCGGCAGTAAATGTCACCGTGGAAGTCAGCTCCTCACTGGTATTACTGCCCGAGAAGCCGATGATGGGCCGTCTGGATGATCCGAAAGTGGGATATTTCACAAAGGACTTGCTCTATTTCAGCGATTCCCAACAGAAAACAGAAGAGAAAAAATACATTACACGCTGGCGACTGGAACCCAAACCGGAAGACCGTGAGGCATATCTGCGCGGAGAACTGGTAGAACCGGAAAAGCCGATTGTGTTCTATATCGAAAACTCTACCCCTTACCGCTGGCGAAAATACATCAAGCAAGGTATAGAAGACTGGCAGGTAGCTTTCGAGCGTGCCGGATTTAAAAATGCAATTATTGCCAAGGAACTGCCCGATAGCATAGCGGCGAATGCTGATGACATCAACTATTCGGTGGTGACGTATGCAGCCTCATCGAAAGCCAATGCGATGGGTCCGTCTATTCTCGACCCGCGCTCGGGAGAGATTCTGGAAGCGGACATCATGTGGTGGCATAATGTTATCTCGATGGTACAGGAATGGATTACCGTCCAGACCGGAGCTATTGACCCGAAAGCACGAGGTACCAAACTGCCGGACGAAATGATGGGAGATGCGATCCGTTTTGTAGCCTGTCACGAGGTAGGACATTCGCTGGGGTTGCGCCACAATATGATGGGATCGTGGACTTTCCCTACTGATTCGCTCCGTTCGAAAAGCTTTACAGATAAGATGAACTCCACGGCATCGTCTATTATGGACTATGCCCGCTATAACTATGTGGCACAGCCAGGCGACGGAGTTACAGCTGTATCGCCACACATCGGTCCGTATGATATTTTTGCCATCGAATATGGTTACCGCTGGTACGGTCTGCCTACTCCGGAAGCTGAAAAAGATGTGTTATACGATTTCCTGAACAAGCATAACGGACGTCTGTATAAATACAGCGAGGCACAAGATCCGCGTTCGGCTGTCGATCCGAGAGCACAGAACGAAGATTTGGGTGACGATCCTGTACGTTCTTCGGAACTGGGTATAGCCAACTTGAAACGTATCGTGCCTGAAATCATCAAGTGGACGACTACGGGAGAGAAAGGACAGACGTACGAGGAGGCTTCGCGCCTGTATTACGCAGTGATTACCCAGTGGAACAACTATCTGTATCATGTAATGGCAAATATCGGAGGTATTTACATAGAAAATACGACTGTAGGCGATGGAGTCAAGACATATACCTATGTAGAGAAGGAAAAGCAGGAAGCATCACTCGATTTTCTGCTGAACGAAGTTCTTTGCTACCCGCGCTGGCTGTTCGATACGGAAATTTCCGACTATACCTTCCTGTTGCGTAAAAACCCGACGGGGGTAATAGAATATGCGCCAAGCCAGATTCTGAAAAATACGCAGGGATATATTTTCTGGGATCTGCTCTCGAACGACCGACTGATGCGTATGCTGGAAAACGAACTGAAGAACGGCAAAAAGGCTTTCACCGTAGTAGAAATGATGGACAAGATGCACAACTCCATTTTCGCGACCACCATCAAGGGAGGTACTCCCGATGTGATGGAGCGTAACTTGCAGAAAGGATTCCTCGACGCACTGATTACTGCTGCCGCCGAAAGTGAAGGTGTAAAAATCAACAAGCAGCTGACTGCTACCAGTGGCAATCCGTATCTGTTCCATCACACACCGTGGTGCAGTCACGATGAATTTGCTATTGAACAGGCAGAACGCATGGGAGCCAGACGTGAACTGAGTTTCTACGGCGGACAAGTAAACCGTATATCGGATGCAATCTCTGTCAAACGAGGTGAATTGTTGCGCATCAAGAAGTTGCTTGAGTCAAGACGCAACACATCGGATACGGCAGCACGCTATCATTATGACGATATGATTCTGCGTATCAATACGGCACTGGGACTGAAGGATTAAACTGTCCCTGTGCCGATGCACAAAAACAAATGCTAAACTATATTTTACAAAATCAATAACAATCTTTTTTCGTAACCATCCAAAATTGGCGTATTGACTAGCATGTTTCTTTCCCATACCTTCGTG
>ONZW01000092.1_pt1 | contig 87113 bp, 82 predicted proteins | sample 1671071 | NCBI WGS metagenome assembly ONZW01 (sample SAMN06348119, study PRJEB24527) | human gut metagenome | biome: human gut; feature: ankylosing spondylitis patient; material: feces | host: Homo sapiens | place: China | collected 2015-10
AGAATCTTTGCACTGGGCATTCGGTTTCACCTCGTTTCAAAAACTTGTATCGAAAAACCGGAATCTGCACGAAAAAAGCCTCTTTCCCGCACTTGGCCGAGAAAGAGGCATAAAGCAACTTTACGCACGTTTCTCGGCAGGCGGCATAGCCTTACGCTGGACTCCAGCACCTGCTGTCTCAAAAACAGCATGATTATTTTACCGCAAACGCGCGGTGTTGTCAAGTGCTTTTTTGAAGATTTTTTATTTTCCTCTCTTTGGCTCCCCTAATAGGGGAGCTGGCTGCGCCAAAGCGCAGACTGAGAGGTTTTATTTCTTCAAATCAGACACCGTACTTCAGGGTGTTGAGACGGATGCCAGGGCCCATGGTGGTGGCGATGGTAGCGCTCTTGAAGTAAGTGCCCTTTGCAGCAGCAGGCTTTGCCTTTGCAATGGCGCTCATGACGGTATCCAGGTTGGTGTACAGCTTCTCTGCACCGAAGGAAGCCTTGCCCACGGGGACATGGATGATGTTCTGCTTGTCCAGACGATACTCGATCTTACCAGCCTTGGCCTCGGTGACTGCCTTGCCCAGATCGGGAGCAACAGTACCAGCCTTGGGGTTGGGCATCAGGCCGCGGGGGCCCAGCACCTTACCGAGACGGCCGACGCGGCCCATCATGTCGGGGGTGGTGACAACAACGTCGAAGTCCATGAAGCCGCCGGCGATGCGGGCGATCAGCTCATCATCACCAACGATGTCAGCGCCGGCTGCCTCAGCAGCAGCGGCAGCAGCGCCCTTTGCGATGGCGCAGACGCGGACGGTCTTGCCGGTGCCGTTGGGCAGAACGACAGCGCCGCGGACCTGCTGGTCAGCGTGACGGCCGTCAACGCCCAGACGGACGTGCAGCTCAACGGTCTCGTCGAACTTGGCAGAAGCGGTCTTGCAAGCCAGCTCCAGAGCCTCGTTCACATCATATGCCTTAGTAGAATCGACCAGCTTTGCAGCGTCGACATAGTGCTTGCCATGTTTCATTGTATATCCTCCTGTGTGGTCATGCGGGCAGTGTTATGCCCTCCCACTGTTTATGTCTCAGCCCTCGACGGTAACGCCCATGCTGCGGCAGGTGCCACGGACCATGCTGCATGCAGCTTCCAGAGAAGCAGCGTTCAGGTCGGGCATCTTGGTCTTCGCGATCTCTTCCACCTGAGCAGCGGTCAGAGAAGCAACCTTTTCCTTGTTGGGCTTGCCGGAAGCGGTGTTGATGCCAGCGGCCTTCTTGATCAGAACGGCTGCCGGAGGAGTCTTGGTGATGAAGCTGAAGGAGCGGTCAGCGTACACGGTGATGACGACGGGGATCACATAACCCATCTGGTTCTTGGTACGCTCGTTGAACTCCTTGGTGAACGCCATGATGTTGACGCCCTTCTGACCCAGAGCAGGGCCAACAGGGGGAGCCGGAGTCGCCTTGCCGGCCTCGATCTGCAGCTTAATGTAGCCAGTAACTTTCTGTGCCATGATAAATGCACCTCCAAAAATCTGTGGTGAGTTGCGGCGCCGTGTAGGCGCCTCCCACGAGCATGTGCGCGGTGCACACGCTCTATAAGAACCGCACTGCGGTCTTACCTTGGTAAACGGATGCCGGTTGGTTACGGCAGCTCGACCTGCGCGATGTCCACCTCAGCGGGCGTCTCGCGGCCAAACATGTTGACCTTGAGCTTGACTTTGAAGCTCTCGGTGTCGATGCCCTCCACAAGGCCCATAAAGCCTTCCAGGGGGCCGGCAGTGATCTGCACGGTGTCGCCGACTTTGAAATCGACGGTCAGCGGAGCTGCCTTCTCGACGCCCATCTTCTCGACCTCCTCAGCGGAGAGCGGGACGGGCTTGGATGCGGGGCCGACGAAACCGGTGCAGCCGCGCGTGTTGCGCACCACATACCAGGTATCGTCGTTCATGACCATCTTGACCAGAACGTAACCGGGGAACAGCTTGTGCTCCACCATACGCTCCTTGCCGTCCTTGATCTCAGGGACCATCTCGGTGGGGACCTTGATGTCACAGATCAGGTCTTGCAGACGGCGGTTCTCGACCATGGTCTGCAGATCCGTTGCAACCTTATTCTCGTAACCGGAATAGGTATGGACTACATACCAGAGGGCTTCATTGGACTGATCTTCCATTTTTCAAACCTCCGTTTCAAGATGTTCATGCGCCGATGATCAGGCCCAGGATGCCGCCGAAAATGGCATCCAGCGCGATCATGACAACGGCAGCGATCGCCACGGTGACGAGCACGACGACGGTGTTGGTCTTGGTGTCCTCTTTGGACGGCCACACGACCTTCTTCAGCTCGCTCTTCGTGTCGCGGAAGAACTTCGCAACGCGGTTGCAAAAGCCCTTCACGGCGGCCTTCATTCTGGCCACAAAGCCCGGCTTTTTCTCGGTTTTGTCTGCCATGATGTCGTCCGCCTTTCTTACTTGGTTTCGCGATGAACGGTGTGCTTCTTGCAGAAGCGGCAGTACTTCTTCATCTCAAGACGATCGGGGTTGTTCTTCTTGTTCTTCGTGGTGTTGTAGTTGCGCTGCTTGCACTCGGTGCAGGCCAGAGTGATTTTAACGGTCATTTGTTGACACCTCCATTATAACGGTTGTTTTGAACCTCCCTCGGCTTGCGGGAGCGCCTTCAAAACAGGGCGCACTTAATAACCCCGCAAAAGAGGTGTTATCATTGTATCACGTCTTTTTCCATCCGTCAAGCGGATTTTCTGCGGTTTTTCAACTTTTTTGAAAAATTTTTCTTTTGCTTCTTTCTGGTTCTGCCCGCTTGCATCCCGCGCATAGATATTGTATAATAACAGCGTCTATACCTATATAGAGAAATTCCGGCCTTCTGGCCGTACGATCAGGAGAGATCATGATGCAATCTGAAGAGAAACTCTGTGTCGTCGTGTTGTTCGGCGGCATGTCCAGCGAGCACGAGGTCAGCTGCGTGTCCGCCGGGACCTTCGTTGACAACCTCGACCCCAGCCGCTACGAAGTGCTGACCGTGGGCATCACCAAAGAGGGCCGCTGGCTGTGCACCGAGGCTTCCAGCGCCCAGATGGCCGACGGCAGCTGGGAAGAGCTGCCCGGCAACATGCCCTGTGTCATCAGCCCGGACCGTGCCGACCACGGCATGATCCTGTTCGCTCCTTCCGGCCAGGTGGAAAAGCTGCACGTGGATGTCGTCATCCCGGCCCTGCACGGCCTGTGGGGCGAGGACGGCACGGTGCAGGGCCTGCTGGAGCTGGCCGGTATCCCCTACGTGGGCTGCGGCGTTCTGGCCAGCGCCGTCTGCATGGATAAGGCGGTAGCCAACGCCCTGTTCGACGCTGCCGGCATCCCCCACACCCGGTGGCTGGCTGCCAACCGCTGGGAGATCGAATCCGACCTCGAAGGCGTCTGCGACGGTGCCATCGCGAAGCTGGGCTGGCCCATCTTCGTCAAGCCCGCCAACGCCGGTTCCAGCGTCGGCATCACCAAGGCCCACGACCGCGCCGAGCTGAAGGACGCCATCCGGCTGGCTCTGGAGAACGACCGCAAGGTCGTCTTTGAAGCCTTCGTGGACGGTCATGAGGTCGAGTGTGCCGTCATCGGCTCCGACCCCGCTGTGGCCACCCGCCCCGGCGAGATCCTGGCCGGGGCCGAGTTCTACACCTACGACGACAAGTACAAGAACGGTGTGAGCCAGGTGGTCATCCCGGCCCGGCTCGACGAGGCCAAGCTCGATGAGGTGAAGACCTACGCCGCCATGGCCTACACGGCCCTGAACTGCGAGGGCCTGGCCCGCTGCGACTTCTTCGTGGAGCATGGCACCAACCGGGTGATGATCAACGAGATCAACACCTTCCCCGGCTTCACCCCCATCAGCATGTACCCCAAGCTCATGGAGCACGAGGGCACCCCTGTGCCCGCCCTGATCGACCATCTGATCGAACTGGCGCTGGAAAGGACGGAAAAGCAGCATGGATAACCGCCCCATCGGCGTATTTGACAGCGGCCTCGGCGGCCTGACCGGCGTGAAGGAGCTGCGCAAGCGGCTCCCCCACGAGAACATCGTCTACTTCGGCGACACCGGCCGTGTGCCCTACGGCAGCCGCAGCCCGGAGACCATCCTGCAGTATGCCCGGCAGGACATCGCGTTCCTGCTGTCCCAGAATGTCAAGTGCATCATGGCTGCCTGCGGCACGGTGTCCAGCACCTACCCCGCCGCCGAGGCGGCGCTGCTGCCCGTGCCCTACCTGGGCGTCGTGGATGCGGCTGCGCGGGAGGCCGCTTTTTCCACCCGCAACCGCCGCATCGGCGTCATCGGCACCGCGGCCACCATCCGCTCCCGCAGCTATGAGACCCTGCTGCGCAAACTGGTGCCGGGCGTGGAGATCACGGCCCGCCCCTGCCCGCTCTTCGTGCCGCTGGTGGAGGCCGGTTACGTGGACCACAGCGCGGAAGACAAGCAGGAAGTGACCCGGCTCGTCATCGCCCAATACCTCACCGAGGTGCGGGATGCCGGGGTGGACACTCTCATTCTGGGCTGCACCCACTATCCCCTCATCAAGACCATGATCGGCGAATTCATGGGCCGGGACGTCGTGCTGGTGGACCCGGCCAAGACCGCCGCCCACCATCTGGAACGCACCCTCAGCGAGCGCGGCCTGCGGGCCAACCACCCCGCCGGGCAGGCGCATTTCTACGTCAGCGACACGCCGGACAGTTTTTCGCAGACGGCAGACCTCTTCCTCGGCGAGTACAAGGGAGGGCCGGTGGAGCAGATCGCCATCGACAAATACTAAAGCGAAGGACAAACGAAAGTGAAGGAAGATTTCATCATCCGCATCAAGAGCCGCTCGGAGCAGTTCGAGCACACCCAGCCCATCCGGGTGGACGAGGATGACCGCATCGAACTGATGACCTACGGCAGCTTCGTGAAAAAGGGCGATACCTACTATATCACTTATAAAGAGACCGAGACCATCGGCTTTGCCGGTTGCACCACCACCATCAAGATCGCAGCCGACGGCAGCCGGGTGGGCCTGCTCCGGTTCGGCCCGGCCAACGCCCAGCTCATCATCGAGCGGGACCGCCGGAGCATCTGCCACTATGAGACCGAGGTCGGCTCCCTGACGCTGGGCGTGACCGGCGACGGCATCGAGTGCAACCTGACCGAAACGGGCGGCACAGCCCGATTCAGCTATCTGCTGGACGCCGACGACCCCATCTCCATCATCAACCGCAACACGCTGGAAATTTCCGTGCAAAAGCCAAATTAAAGCGGTTCACCCTCTCCGTCCGTGCTTTCGAGTGCAAAGTTTCTCTCGTTTGCGAAAAGCGCTCCCCCCTTTTGGAGAGCTGGACGCGAAGCGGCCTGAGAGGGTCAGCCCGTGAAAGGATAAAACAATGACTGAATTCGAAAAGACCTACCAGAACTACAACCCCCGCTCGGCTGCCCTGAGCGAGGCCCGCGCTCTGCTGACCGCTGCGGCCAAGGCCGCCATGGCCGACGGCACTCTGCCCGAAGCCGAGCTGCCCGCTTTCATCGTGGAGATCCCCGCCGACACCAAAAACGGCGACATCGCCTCCAACCTGGCCATGGCCGGTGCCCGCACCTGGCGCAAGGCTCCCCGGATGATCGCCGACGCCCTCATCGCCCACCTGCCCTCCATCGAGGGCGGCGTCTTCGCCAAGGTGGAGGTGGCCGGCCCCGGCTTCATCAACCTGTTCCTGGCTCCGGCCTTCTGGGCCAGCGTCGTGCTGGGCGCAGCCGCCAACAAGGACTACGGCCGCACCGACTACGGCAAGGGTGCCAAGTACAACGTAGAGTTCGTCTCTGCCAACCCCACCGGCCCCATGCACATGGGCAACGCCCGCGGCGGCGCTCTGGGCGACTGCCTGGCCGCCGTGCTGGACTGGGCCGGTTACGATGTGACCCGCGAGTTTTACATCAACGACGCAGGCAACCAGATCCAGAAATTCGGCAAGAGCCTGGCCGTCCGTTATTTGCAGAAGTTCTGCGGCGAGGAGGCCTATCCCCTGCCCGCTGAGTGCTACCAGGGCGGCGACATCAAGGTGCTGGCCGGGGAATTTGCCGACCTGCACGGCGACTGCTATGTGGCCGCCTGCCAGGGCATGGACGAAGAGACCCTGTTTGCCAGCGAAGCGTTCGAGACCCTGAAGAACGCCCTCGTGGATTACGCACTGCCCAAGAACATCGCGGCCCTCAAGCGCGACCTGGGCAAGTACCGCATCGACTACGATGTCTGGTTCCACGAGAGCACCCTGCACGAGTCCGGCGCCGTCAAGGCCGTGGTCGAAAAGCTGCTGGAGCTGGGTGCCTGCTACAAGGCCGAGGATGGCGCCGTCATGTACCGCAGCGCCCAGTACGCCGCCAAGTACGGCACCGTCAACAAGAAGAAGACCGAGGACGGCACCGAGGAAGAGGCCAAGGACGAAGTTCTGGTCCGCGCCAACGGCATCCCCACCTACTTTGCCGCCGACATCGCCTACCACTACAACAAGCTGGCCACCCGCGGCTTTGCCAAGGCCATCGACGTCTGGGGTGCAGACCACCACGGCCACGTCGCCCGCATGAAAGGTGCCATGGACGCCATCGGCCTGAACGGCAACGACCTCGACGTCGTGCTGATGCAGATGGTCAACCTGATGCGCGACGGTCAGCCGGTCCGCATGTCCAAGCGCACCGGCAACGCCATCACCCTGACCGACCTGCTGGAAGAGGTGCCCATCGACAGCGCCCGCTTCCTGTTCAACATGCACGACGCCGGAAGCGGCATCGACTTCGACCTCGACCAGGCCGTCAAGACCGACAACGACAACCCGGTCTACTACGTCCAGTATGCACACGCCCGCATCTGCTCCATCCTCAAGAAGATGGAGAGCGAGGGTGTCGCCTTCGCGGGTGCCGACCAGGTGGATGCCACCCTGCTGACCGAGCCCTCCGAGATGGACCTCATCCGGATGCTGGCCGCCTTCCCGCAGGAGATCGTCATGGCCGCTGAGAAGTATGACCCCAGCCGGATCAACCGCTTCGTCATCGACCTCGCCAGCGCCTTCCACCGCTTCTACGGCAGCTGCCGCATCCAGGGCGCAGACCCCGCCGTCCAGCAGGCCCGCCTGGCCCTCTGCATCGGCGTCAAGAACGTCATCTGCAATGTGCTGACCATGTTCAAGATCAACGTTCCGGAGAAGATGTAACCGGAAGTTTTCCCGCACAAGAAAAGACCCGCTCATCCGACACTTCATCGGGTGGGCGGGTCTTCGTTTGTTCCTTAATATTGGAAGTAGAGCTTCACTTCGCCGATCTTCTTTTTCCGCAGCAGGATCGCCGCCGGGATGAGGTAGACCAGCACCGACAGCAGCATCGAGGCATCGTAGCTGCTCACGCTCTCGGCCACGCTCTCGGTGCCGTAGAGTCCGCCGACGAGCATGGAGATGATGTCCATGCCGCCATGTAAGAACACCGTGACCCAGAGGTTGCCGGTGCGGAAGTAGATGGCCGCATACAGCACCCCCAGCGACGCTGCGAAGATACACTGCATCAGCACCCCCAGCGGCGCACTGGACAGCAGATTCGTCAGGTGGGCGCAACCGAACAGCAGACCCGACAGCAGGCAGGCCTTCCAGATGCCGCCCCGGCTCGTGCCGAAGTGCTCCAGCAGCGTCTCCGCGATGACGCCACGGAACAAAAACTCCTCCGCGACGCCCACCAGCATCATATTGGCCAGAAAGCTCAGGATGCGCCAGAGCGGCAGCAGTGTGCCGTCTTCCGGCAGACCGAACAGGATCTTTGCGTACAGCGTGTACGCCAACAGGGCCAGCGGATACATTCCCACCAGCAGGCCGTTGAAGAAGCCGCAGCCCCGCTTTCGCAGCAGCTGCGCCTTGCCGGTGCGCTTCAGCAGCAGCATGGCCACGCCGACGCCGACCAGCTCCTGGATGCAGCCCAGCAGATAGTCGTCCGCATCGTTCAAATCAAAGCGAAACAGCATCAGCAAAAACACCACAAGGATCGACGTTAGGACCAGACTTCCCAGAAACAGCACCTCCGCACCGACACAGTAGCCGAGCGGATGGTTTTTGCGCAGACGTTTGAGCATCGAATTTTCCTCCGTTGCAGATAGTGACTCTATTGTAACATATTGGGGGAAATTGTTCAAATCCCGCTGCAGACAGTGTCACTGCAAATCCCGCTGCGGAGGCGGAAATACAGCAGCAGTCTCCTTGTTCGACATTCCTACTGATCTAGGACCCGCGGGCTAAGCAACAGCCCTCAGGGCTGATTGCTTGCCTTGCTCCGCAAGGCCGCCCTGTTCAAATCCCGCTGCGAAGATGAAAAAAGACCAGACGGATAAAAATCCGTCTGGTCTTTTTTGGTCGGAGCAGCGGGATTTGAACCCACGGCCTCTTCGTCCCGAACGAAGCGCGCTACCAACTGCGCTATGCCCCGAAAATACCGCAGCTTTTCGGCTGCGGTCTGGTTGGGGATGAGAGAATCGAACTCCCACAAGTAGAGTCAGAGTCTACCGCACTACCACTATGCAAATCCCCAATATTTTGTTTTGTCAGGAGCGTTGCTCGCTGCTGACAAGGGATATTATACTATCAAACCACCTTCTTGTCAACACTTTTTCAGAACTTTTTTGCCGAAGTTTTTCCGGTAAATTCTCTGCGCGATTTCACGCGATTTTTACGTTCCAACTCTTGACACCACCCCGCTTTGGGAATACTCTAATAGTACAAACTTCTCCTGCACGAGTGGGAAATTCAGAGAAAACGAGGGATATTACGAGATGAAAAAACGTGTTGGCATCCTGACCTCCGGCGGCGACTGCCCCGGCCTGAACGCCACCATCCGCGGCGTGGCAAAAGCTCTGTATGCCCGGATGGGCGACAGCGTCGAGATCGTGGGCATCCTGAACGGCTACCATGGCCTGATCACCGGCGACTACAAGGAGATGACGGAAGACGACTTCCGGGGCATCCTGACGCTGGGCGGCACCATTCTGGGCACCAAGCGCACCCCCTTCAAGCTGATGCGCGTTGTGGAAGAAGACAAGATCGACAAGGTCGCAGCCATGAAGAAGACCTATAAGGACGCAAAGCTCGACTGTCTGCTCTGCCTGGGCGGCAACGGCACCCACAAGACCGCCAACCTCCTCTCTCAGGAGGGCCTGAACATCATCGGCCTGCCCAAGACCATCGACAACGACATCTACGGCACCGACGTCACCTTCGGCTTCCACACCGCTGTGGACATCGCCACCGACGTCATCGACCGCATCCACACCACCGCAGGCAGCCACAGCCGCGTGATGTGCATCGAGATCATGGGCAACAAGGCCGGCTGGCTGACCCTCTATTCCGGCATCGCCGGCGGCGCAGACATCATCCTGCTGCCCGAAATGCCCTACGACATCGACCGCGTCTGCGGCGCGGTGGAGCGCCGCGCCAAGAAGGGCTCCAACTTCTCCATCATCGCCGTGGCAGAGGGTGCCCTGAACGAGGAAGAGGCCAAGCTGAAGCGGAAGGAATGGACCGCCAAGCGCGCCGAGGCGGGCTACACCACCGCCACCAGCCGCATCGCCGCCGCCGTCCAGAAGAAGACCGGCATGGAGACCCGCGTCTGCATCCCCGGCCACATGCAGCGCGGCGGCAGCCCCAGCGCCTATGACCGTGTGCTGGCCACCCAGTTCGGCAGCTACGCCGCCAAGCTGGTGGAGATCGAGCGCTACGGCGTGACCGTCGCTCTGGTCAACGGCCACGTCACCGCCAACCGTCTGGAGGACATCGCCGGCAAGACCCGCAATGTTCCCGAAGGCTGTGAGCTGCTCACCGTCGCCCGCCGGATGGGCGTGAGCCTGGGCTGAGGTTTTCCTGAAAACGATACAAAACGAGCGCTGCACCCACCATGCAGCGCTCGTTTTCGTTTGCTTCGTTTCATTTTGCCAGCCCCTCCACGATTTTGGAGAGGGCATCCACCTGTTCCCCATCCAGGCGCTTCAGGTTTTCCACCATCTTCCGGATGGTCTCCGGGTCTGCACTGCCGTCTTCAAAAAATTCTTTCGGCGTGATGTGGAGGTATTCGCAGATGTAGAAGAAATTTTTCATCGTTGGAAAATTCTTTCCGCTCTCAATGCTGTTGATATAGCCCGTATTCTGCCCGATGGACAGGCTCATATCCCGCGCTGAAACTCCCTTTTGCATCCGCAATTGGGTCAACCGCTGGGGGAACCACTTCTCATACTCAATATCACTGTGCACAATCTGCCACCATCCTTTTAGCATATTGTACCTGACAGAGCAAAGATTTTTGTTAGGTTTTTTCTGGCACATTTCTTGCGACGTTGCTTTTATTGTGATACAATTTATGCAGTGCCAGAATACATCCGATATCGCACCATTAAAACATTTCAAGGAGGACTTTTCATGCGGAAAATTCGTTTGCTAAGCATTATTTTAACACTGTGTATTTGTCTATCCCTCGCTATTCCTGCGGCTTATGCAGCAGAGAGCACATCTTATTTGGAAGTTTCTTATGCACAGGCAAGCTCTCTGGAAGTCGGGCAGCCTATTACTATTACCGGTGTTGCAAACTATAATGCACATACCAGTAATGATTCTACCACTCTACTTGCTATTGATGCGCCAGACGGCACATGGTTCGCTGCCATCGGCTCCTTTAGTTCGGATGCTTTCAAAGCTACCATTGGTTCTTGTGATGTAACATTGTACGGCGTATATGCAGGCACGATGGACATCAACGGTATGCCCATTATTGATGTTCAGCAGGGTACACTTTCCTATACCGGTTGGTTGCAGAGCGTTTCCACTCCTTCCTTGCATACTTTTGTTGAGTCTTCTGGAAGCACTGCCGAACTTCTCTCTCCCGCTCAAGAAGTTATTGATCAAGCTGCGGCAGAAGCTGCCGCCGAAGCAAAAGCAAAAGAAGAAGCCGAAGCAGCAGCTAAAGCCGCTTCAACACCCCAATGGAAAAAGACTGGAAAAATGGTTTGGATTCCGACCCATGGCGGACATTGTTACCACTCAAACCCCTATTGCAGTGGTATGATCTCCCCCGAAAAAGTTGATCTCGGCTATGCAAAGTACATGGGTTTCCGTGATTGCAAAAAATGCTGATATAGGAAAAGGAGCACTCCCCTGCATCATGCAGAGGGGTGCTCCTTTTGGTTTTGCGATTCCGAGGTCTTACAAGCGCTTACTTATTCTTGTACATTTCCTCGTAGTACTTCTGGTAGTTGCCGCTGGTGATGTGCTCCATCCACTCCTCGTGGTCGAGGTACCAGTCGATGGTCAGGACGATGCCTTTCTCGAACGGGGTCTCCGGATACCAGCCCAGATCGTTCTTGATCTTGGTGGGGTCGATGCCATAGCGGCGGTCATGGCCCAGACGGTCGGCAACGTGCTTGATGAGGTCTTCGCTGATGCCGTCATCCTTCAGGCGGTCGTGCAGCTGCTCAATGATGGTCTTGACGATGAAGATGTTGGGGCGCTCGTTGTGGCCGCCGACGTTGTAGACCTCGCCGATCTTGCCGCCGTTGCAGACCATATCAATGGCCTTGCAGTGGTCTTCCACGTACAGCCAGTCGCGGATCTGCATTCCGTCGCCGTAGACGGGCAGCTGCTTGTGGTGCTTGACGTTGTTGATCATCAGGGGGATCAGCTTCTCCGGGAACTGATAGGGGCCGTAGTTGTTGGAGCAGCGGGTAATGTTGATGGGCATCCCGTAGGTATCGTGGAATGCCATGACGAACATGTCGGCACTGGCCTTGGAGGAAGAGTAGGGGCTGTGGGGGCACAGCGGGGTGGTCTCCATGAAGAAGCCCTCGGCACCCAGAGCACCATAGACCTCGTCGGTCGAGACCTGCAGGTACTTCTTGCCCTCTTTCCAGGTCTTGGCCTCGGCGTCATACCAGGCCTCCTTGGCGCGCTGCAGCAGGTTCACCGTGCCCATGACGTTGCTCTGGACGAAGATCTCCGGGTTCTTGATGGAGCGGTCCACGTGGCTCTCTGCGGCAAAATTGATGACGTAATCGAAATCGTACTTTGCGAACAGGCCCTCGACCAGCTCCTTATCGCAGATATCGCCCTGCACGAAGACGTGGCGGGGGTCGCCCTCGACGTCCTTCAGGTTTTCCAGATTGCCCGCATAGGTCAGCTTATCCAGGTTGACCAGCAGGATCTCCGGGTACTTCTTGAGCATATAATGCACAAAGTTCGAGCCAATAAAGCCGGCGCAGCCGGTGATCAGATATTTTTTCATAGTTTGATTCTTTCCTCAAAACAATTTGTTTCTCTTTTTTCGTTTTTTGATACAACCTCTCCGTCACCTGCGGTGACAACTCTCCCGAAGGGAGAGCTGGACGCGAAGCGGCCTGAGAGGGTTTACTTCATGCCGTTGTCGCCGTCCCAATGCTCAAAGAAGCAGGCCAGGGCAGCCTTCCAGTCGCGCACCTCGTTGCCGACGGTGCAGCGCAGCATCCGGTTGTCCAGAGCGCTCCACTTGGGGCGGTCGGCGCTTTCGGGGTGCTTGGCCTTGTACTCCTCGCTGGTGCAGGGGGCCACGGTTGCGTCCACGCCGGACAGGCGGATGATCTCGGAGGCGAAATCATACCAGGAGCAGATGCCCTCACCGGTGCAGTGATACAGGCCGTACTCATGGGTGACGCAGAGCTGCAGGATCTCGTGGGCCAGATCCACCGCGTTGGTGGGGTTGCCGCACTGGTCGTTGACGACTTCCAGCTTGCCGAACTTTTTGCCTGCATTTACGATGGTCTTGACGAAGTTCTTGCCATAGTAGCTGTACAGCCAGGCCGTGCGGACGATGAAGTGACGGTGGCAGAACTGCTCCACGTACTTCTCGCCCATGAGCTTGGTGGAGCCGTAGGCGCTGATGGGGCCGGGAAGGGTGGCCTCATCCTGTGCGATGCCGCCGTTCTCGCGGCCGGAGAAGACGTAGTCGGTGGAGACATGGACCAGGCGGGCACCGGTCTTGGTGGCAGCCTGTGCCAGGTTGCGGGGGCCGAGGGCGTTTGCCTTGAAGGCCGCGTCGTGGTTCACCTCGCAGCCGTCCACGTTGGTGTAGGCAGCGCAGTTGATGATGACATCCGGGCGCTGACGGCGGATGAAGTCATCCACCATCTTGTAGTTGGAGATGTCCAGTTCGGGCAGGTCCACAGGGATGACGGTCGCGCTCTGCAGCTTTTCGGGGATGGGACCGATCTCGCTGCGGCCCTCGCGGAGCTGCTTGATGATCTCGGTGCCCAGCTGACCCTTGCAGCCAGTAACGATGATTTTCATGTGCGGTCTCCTCTTAGTATCTCAGTTTTCCGTCGGCCACATTCTTCAGGTGCTGGCCATAGGGGCTCTTGCCATAGCGCTTTGCACTCTCCAGCAGCGTGTCACGGTCGATCCAGCCATACTTGAAGGCGATCTCCTCCGGAGCGCTGATCTTGATGCCCTGCCGCTTCTCGATCATCCGCACGAAGTCGGCGGCATCCACCAGGCTGTCCATCGTGCCGGTATCCAGCCAGGCAAAGCCGCGGCCCAGCAGCTGGACGTCCAGCTCGCCCTTCTTGAGGTACATGTCGTTCAGGGTGGTGATCTCCAGCTCGCCGCGGGCAGAGGGCTTGACCTGCTTTGCCATCTGGACGACTTCCTTGTTGTAGAAGTACAGGCCGGTGATGGCGTAGTTGGACTTCGGGTGCTCCGGCTTTTCCTCCACGCTCAGGACTTTGCCGTTGGCGTCGAACTCGACGATGCCAAAGCGCTCCGGGTCCGGTACGTAGTAGCCGAACACGGTGCAGCGGCCCTTGGTCTCGGCGTTGGAGGCAGCGGTCTTCAGGATCTTGGAGAAGCCGTTGCCGTAGAAGATGTTGTCGCCCAGGATCATGGCGCAGCAGTCGTCGCCGATGAACTCCTCACCCAGAATGAATGCCTGTGCCAGGCCATCGGGAGAGGGCTGGACCTTATATTGCAGATGGATGCCGTACTGGCTGCCATCGCCCAGCAGCGCCTCGAAACGGGGCGTGTCAGTGGGGGTCGAAATGATAAGGATATCCTGGATGCCCGCCAGCATGAGGGTGGACAGAGGATAGTAGATCATCGGCTTGTCGTAGACAGGCAGCAGCTGTTTGCTGGTGACCATGGTCAACGGGTAAAGCCGGGTGCCGGCGCCGCCGGCGAGAATAATACCTTTCATCGTTTGTGCACTCCTTTAATTAAAATGAAAAAAGTTGTGCAGCTATACGAAGCCTTCGTTTCCTCCGGCCTCGTAATATTCAAAGCGGAGCTGCGTCCGCTGTCAACAAAGTTGCAGAAAAACCGCTCTGCCGGGGGTGCTCCGACCACCGCAGATAGTTTTACACTTTATTTTACTATCAAATCGAAAAAAAAGCAAGAAAGAACGGCCCTTTACAGAAATTTTTCTGCAAAGGGGCCGTTCTCCTGATGTCATTTGCGGTTTTCTGGGGGATGAACCTCTCAGTCATCGCTTCGCGATGCCAGCTCCCCTGGTAGGGGAGCCATTGGCAGGCCGGGCAAGCCCTGCTATCCGCATAGGCCCAATCGGGCGCAAGGCGCCGGGCCCTGTTCTCCTTGGCAGCAGTTGCGGGACTGCGCTCTAACAGGGATGCTGGGCCAGCAACCGTGAATCTCGGCAGCGGAGCCCGACCGTTCCCGGAAACAAAAAACCTTGCTCGTCCAGTACGACCACCACCGACTCGCCAGTGGCTCCCCTACCAGGGGAGCTGTCGAGCCGTAGGCGAGACTGAGAGGTTGTACCGAGGAAAGCGCGCTATTATTGTAAACCTGCCTGAGAGGGTTGTTCACCACCGGAATCCCCACTTGGAGAAGTACCGCAGCAGATTGCCGGTCTGCCAGAGAGCAGGCTTGAGGCTGCGGTGGGCGGCGCGGTGCCAAGCGTGGATGGCCGTGAACTGCGGCACAAGATATGCCTTGCCCTGCGTGCGCATCTTCTGGGTGAGGTCGGCGTCTTCCACGTACATGAAGTACTTCTCGTCGAAGCCGCCCACTGCCCGGAAAGTGCGGGTGCGCACCGCCGAGAAGCTGCCGGTGCAGAACTCGATCTCGGTGGGGCGGGTCAGGTCTTTGTCCTTCATGAGGTAGGCATCGTTGTACTTTGCCCAGAACCTGAGCGCCGGCAACTGGCGGTAGACCATGGGGCGGAGCGCACACCGGCGCAGCGGCAGCTGCTGGGGGCGGCCATCCGGGAAGACAAGCGCAGGCCGGGCCATGACGACGTCCGGGTGCTGGTCCATCCAGTCGGCCAGGTCGCTCAGGGTGTCCGCCGTCAGTTGGATGTCCGGGTTGAGGATGAAGTGATAGTCGCTGTCCAGTTCCGGCAGGACCATATTGTGGCCGGTGCCGAAGCCGCCGTTCTCGGTGCGGCAGCGGACGACGACCTGCTGCCCCTCTCCTGCTGCCAGCAGGCCGCTGTGCAGCGCTGCTTCCAGCTTTTGGCCGCTGCCGTCCGGGCTGGCGTTGTCCACCAGATAGAGGGTCAGCGGGTGGCGGCGGGTGAACCGCAAAACGGTCTGTGCCGCCTTCAGTGCCTCGTCGTACCCGTTATAGACTACAATACAAGCTGATAGTTTCAAATGGATTCTCCTCTTCTCTGTCGCGGCGCTCGACAAGTTCCGAACGGAACGGCCTGCGCCATCCTGCTCCGGCCTTGGCGGACACGCGAAGCATGACCGGGAGGGTCATTCCAGCGGCAGGATCTTCAGCGCGAAATCCTCCCGCTGGATGTCAAAGTTGGGGTTGGTGCAGGGGTCGCCCTTGGCCAGCAGGTCGCCCCAGCGGGCCTGGAAGCGGAGCACCTCGCCCTGGAAGCGCTTCTGCTTTTCGGGGTTGTCCTCCATGCCGCGGCTCTTGCTCTCGTAGTGGTAGAGCTGGGCGAACGGGGTAAAGACGTTGGTATAACCCGCCTCACGGACGCGGACGCAGAAGTCCACATCGTTGAAGGCCACCGCATAGCTCTCATCCAGGCCGTTCAGCTCCTGATAGATCTCACGGCGGATGAGCAGGCAGGCAGCGGTGTCGCCGTAGACGTCCTGCACATAGTTCAGGCGGCCCATGTAGCCATCGGATGCCGCCGGGAAGTATTTGTGCAGGTGGCCCGCCACGCCGCCGATGCCAAAGCCGATACCGGCATGCTGGATGGTGTCGTCCGGATAGAGCAGTTTGGCGCCTACGCAGCCCACCCGCTTTTGCTGGGCGTACATGACCATCTCTTCCAGCCAGTTGGGGGTGATGACCTCGGTGTCGTTGTTCAGCAGCAGCAGATATTCGCCGGTGGCGAACTTCTCGCCGAAGTTATTCAGGGCGCTATAGTTGAAGCCCTTGCCCTGCCAGGTGACAACGTGCAGGTTGGCATGCTCCTGCTCCATCCGCTTGTAAGCACGGAACGTCTCCGGCTGCCTGCTGTTGTTCTCGATGATGATGAGTTCAAAATCCGGGTAGGTGGTGCGGTCATAGATGGACTCCACACACAGCTCCAGATCCTTGATGTGGTCACAGGTGGGGATCAGGATGCTGACCCGGCCCGGATGCGCGATGGTGTAATCGGTCTTGTAATAGCCGGGTGTACCGGGGATGAGGGTCACATCATCCACCGCCACGCCGCAGCGCTCGTAATGCGCCTTGAGCGCCGCAATACCCGCCTCAATGCAGTAGGTCTTGGCAGAGATGTCCGCCGCCGTGCTGCCGGGGCTGGAGCGCCAGTAGTACAGCGCATGGGGGATGTGGACGATCTTCTCGGCCTGTTCGGTCAGGCGGAGGAAGAGGTCGTAGTCCTGACTGCCGTTGTATTCCATCCGCTCACCACCGCCGCTGCGCTCCATCAGGGCGCGGCTGAAGACGGACAGATGGCAGATATAGTTGTTGGAGCGGAGGTTGTCCAGCATGAAGTCCGGCTTGAAGTGGTAAAGCACCACGTTCTCCACCTCACCCTCAAAGGTGGCCTCGTCGGTATAGACGAAGTCCGCCTTCTGTTCGGCGATGGCTTTGGCCGCATACCACAGCGCACAGGGGTGCAGGATGTCATCATGGTCCAGCAGGGCGATGTACGCGCCGGTGGCCATCTCAAAGCCGTGGTTGGTGTTGCCGGGGATCAGCTCGTTCTTTTCCAGCTTCTGGTAGCGGATGCGCGGGTCGGACGCAGCGCGGGCCTGGACCTTCTGGCCCACGGCGGGGTCCTGCCCGGCATCCACGCAGCACAGCTCCCAGTTGCGGTAGGTCTGGTTCACGACGGAATCCAGCAGCTCTTCCAGAAAGTTCAGCGGGGTGTTGTACAGCGGCACCACGATGCTGATCTTCGGCCCGGCGGGCTGGTCGTTTGCCTGCCGGACCAGCAGCTCCACTGGGGCGAAGCGGTCGGCCCGCATCGTCATGCCGGGGAAGAGCGCCGCATACACACGGCGGGCACGGGCCTTTTCCAGCATACCGGAAACGCCCTCGGTGCGCAGCTCGTGCAGGAAGACAAAGAGCGGGAAGGTGTGCCAGAGCTGGCGGCTCTTGCTGACCGCATAGCGGGCGGGCCAGGTCATCTTCCAGAAGGTGGAGCCTGTGACCTCGTTCAGGGTCTGCTCCAGCTGCTTTTCGTGGCTGCGGCTCAGGGAGAGGTCGCTGCGCAGCCGCTCGATGAGGGCTGCTTCCTCGCCGCAGGTGCGCTCTGCACGGACCATCCGATCCCGCAGGATGTCGAGTTCTTCCTCGTAACCACGGACCATCCCCATGGTGCTGGGCTGGACAGTGCAGAACAACGCAGCCTGCTGGGCACGGCCCCGGCTGCGCCACTGCAGATCACGGTAGTAGCCGCGCTCGGCCAGCTTTTCCGCCCATGCGGACAGGGCGGTGGCATCGGTACACACCAGCAGCACCTGTTCGGCCAGCCGGGCGGGCAGTTCGACCCAGGCCGGGTCTTCCACCACCAGCAGCTCCGGCTGGGCCGTGGCGGCCGCCGTCCAGGGGTTGGCCCGGATGCCCGCACGGCGCAGCGCTTTTTCCAGCAGCGCACCGGACTCCTCATCGGCTGCAAGCACCGCAGCCGCCTCCGGTGCCAGCTCCTCCGCGATGCGCTGTGCCAGCAGGCGGCAGCGCTCTGCAGCCTCTCTCGTTTCCTTTTCTTTCTCCAACTGCATTTCTGATTTCTCCACTTCTCCGCAGGACGCAGATCCTGCGCTTCGCTTTCCTACAAACTAATATAGTATACCAGATTCCGCCCCGTTTGAGAAGCGCTTTTGCCCATTTTCCTGCGGATGCCAGTTCTTTAGCCGAACAGACCGCTCAGCCAGCCGAACAGGCCGGAAGTGCCGCGGCCTGCCTTGCCGATGGAGGTGCCGGGATAATAGTGCTTGAGGATCTTTTTATAATTCATTCCACGCTCGTTGGCATAGCCCACTGCGCCGCACTGGCTCATGCCAACGCCGTGGCCATAGCCGTAGTAGTACATCACCGGAGTGCCGTTGGCATCGGTGCCGAAATCGAAGCAGTAGCGGGAGCTGACGAACTGGCCGAGGTACCGGTAGCTGCTGCCATCGACCGTCAGGGTGTTGTACTGCACATAGCCGCCCAGATCCTTGTGGGTGGTGTCGGCGCTCTGGTAAGCCTGCCCCGTCTTGCTGTTGGTGTATTCGGTGTAGCGGTAATTCTTGCCGATGATGCGGCGCATCAGGTTATGATACTGCTCCTCATAGGGGCTTTCCACGCTCTGCAAATACGGTACATCGCTGCCCCAGGCATCCTGACCGGAACAGGTGCCATAGGTGCCGGTCTGGGTGTTGTATCCTGCGCTGGCCGACCACACCGCGTCAATGACCGAACCGTTGTAGGTCACAACCTCGTCTTTGACCGGCTCGATGGCCTTGCGCAGAGCCTCCCGCGTGGAGGACGGGATCTCATCCACCGGGGTGTAGATCAGGGCGTTGGCCGAAGAGCCGTACTGTTTATGGTACAGCAGATAGGAGTGGATGGCCACAGCCTGCGCCTTCCAGGCCTGCTGCGCCGCCGACGCGCTGACGAAGCTGCCAATGGAGCCAAGTTCGGTGTAGGTGATGCCCACCAGACAGTCCACCAGATCAAGCGTCACGTTCCGGCGCAGGCCCTTGCCCTTGATGTTCAGGTAAGGCAATGTGATCTTATTCCGCGAGCCGAACAGCCAGCTCAGGCAGTTTTCTTCCTCCGCCGGGATCAGAGTCGTGTCCGCGCCGCCCATGGTGGTGGGGTGGGCCGTCTCGCCCTCGGCAAATGCGGCGGGGGCCGCCGTGCACAGCAGCACCACTGCCAGTACCAGCGCCGCAATGCGGCGTGCAACCATCGAAATACGCTTCAAAGTCGGTTTCCTCCCAGAATGCACCTCATCAGTGCAATTTTTTCTTCCAGTTTAACACACCCGGCGGGCCTGGGCAAGAACCGGACTTTGGTTTTCACATTTGCCTTCTTCCCGCCCGGCCCTGAAAAAGTTTCCACAAAACAGAAAATCCAGTACCCGATTCGGATACTGGATTTTTAGTAGGCGCGGGTGGATATCGCGAGCCGGGCTGTTTTTGCGTTGTCTTCTGCGACAGCGCCGCAGCTGTTCGAATCCGCCCGCTCAGCCCTGAAAAAGTTTCTACAAAACAGAAGATCCAGCACCCGGTTCGGATGCTGGACCTCTTGGTGGGCGCGGGTGGATATCGCGAGCCGCGCATCTAAAAAAGCCCCACTGGGGCTTTTTTGCCCGCCGGACTGTACGGCGGGCCGATGCTGTTCGAATCCGCCCGCTCAGCCCTGAAAAAGTTTCTACAAAACAGAAGATCCAGCACCCGGTTCGGACGCTGGACCTCTTGGTGGGCGCGGGTGGATTCGAACCACCGAAGCTGAAAAGCAGCAGATTTACAGTCTGTCCCCATTGGCCACTCGGGAACACGCCCAGATTCAATTTTTACAGCCACAGCTGACTGCCTGTATATCTTACCATCTCGCCTCGATTTTGTCAACCGATTTCTGAAAAAGATTTCTATAAAAGTACAACTTTTTCGCAAAACGCTGCGTTTGCATAGTTTTTGTTTCCTTCTCGCAGCCCCATTCCTCTGATCGTATGCCGTTTTCTCCATGTGTGCGCTTTACCATCATGACCTCTTCAAATCGGTCGCACTTTCCGGGCATTTCACAACGCATACAAAAGCAAAAATCCCACGATACACGCCGTTGTTTTAACGGTATATCGCAGGATTTTTCTTGGAGCTAGTGACAGGAGTTGAACCTGCAACCCACTGATTACAAATCAGTTGCGCTGCCATTGCGCCACACTAGCGAACACTACCAGAATAGTATACCACCAGCGGGCGGGTTTGGCAAGGCTGATTTTTTGATTTCCAGGTTTGTTTGCGGGCCGATGTTCCCGCCGCAGACAAACGGTCTGCTCACTGCGCCGCAAGGGCCTGCTGGATCTTGGCAAAATCCTCCAGCGTCAGAGCTTCGGGGCGGATACGGGCATCGAACCCGGCCGCTTCAATGGCGGCGATGACCGACTCCTTGGAGCGGCCGAGGCCGCTGGCGATGGCGTTGGCGGCGGTCTTGCGGCGCTGCCCGAAGGCTGCGCGGATGAGGGCAAAATAGCCGTCCTCATCTTCCACCTGCACTGCGGGGGTGGGGCGGATGTCCATCCGGACCACGGCGCTGGTCACCTTGGGGGCCGGGTAGAAGCTGCCCGGTGCGGCGGTGAACATCATCTTCGACTTTGCGTAGTAGCTCACCGCGCAGCTGATGGCGCTGGAAGCGCGGGTGCCGGGGGCTGCGGCCAGACGGTCGGCGGCCTCCTTCTGGACCATGACGGTCAGGCTCTCCACAGGCAGGCGGTCGCCCAGCAGCTTCATGACGATGGGGCTGGTGATGTAATAGGGCAGGTTGGCGCAGACGGCCACCGGCATTCCGGGGAACTCCTCCTCGATGAGGGCGCGGAGGTCCACCTTGAGCACATCGTTCATGACCAGCTTGAAGTTGTCCACACCGGCCATCGTCTCCTCCAGCAGGGGCGGCAGGCGCTCGTCCACCTCAATGGAGACGACCTTTGCGGCGCGTCGGGCCAGCTCACGGGTCAGCACACCGATGCCGGGGCCGATCTCGATGACGCCATAGCGCCGATCCACGCCGCTGGCATCCACGATCTTGAGGGGCAGACCGGGGTTGATGATGAAGTTCTGGCCAAAGCCCTTGGATAGGGCAAAATCATATTTCTCGCACAGGGCGCGGACGTAAGACAGGTCGGTCAGCTCCGGCATAAGTTTCCATCCTTTCTTCGGGCAAAAAGGCCTCCGGCAGGAGCGCCGGGGGCCTTTGCGGTATCTGGTTTCGTTTATTCTGCGGTGGAAGAGGCCGTTTCCTCGCTGGAAGCGGCACTTTCGGCAGCGGTCTCACTGGACGCAGCGGCCTCCGAAGAAGCTGCCTCGGCCGCCGCGCTGTCGGCTGCGGTGCTGTCGGAAGCAGCTTCGCTGGAAGCCGCCTCGTTGACGCCGCTGACGGTGGTGGTGCCGCTCATCTGCTGCGCCGTGCTGACGGCACGCTGGATCTGCGGGTCGTTCTCAACGGTGTAGTCGTAATACGCGGTCTGCTCATCCGCCGTCAGCGGGCGGTCCACATCCACGCTCAGGCCGGTGCCGTCGAAGCAGCTACCGTCACCGCAGATGAGCTTTGCCACGGTGATGACCACGGCACTGCCATCGGAAAGGCGCTGAGGGCTGCTCTGGATGGTGCCCTTGCCCATTGTGGTGGTGCCCACCAGGCGGGCACCGTTCAGGGTGCGCAGACTGCTGGCGAACAGCTCGGCCGCGCTGGCGGTGTTGCCATTGACCAGGCAGACCATGGGCAGGCTGACATACGAGTCGCCGGTGCTGCTGCCCAGCACGGTGCGGGTGCCGTTCTGATCCTCGGCATAGGCCAGCGTCCCCTCCGGGGCCACGAGGTCGATGCAGCTGAGGGCATCGTCCAGCAGGCCGCCGCCGTTGTCGCGGAGGTCGAAGACCAGGCTCAGGGCACTGTTGGCGCTCAGGCTGCGGATGGCGTAGTCCAGCTCACTGGGGGTAGAGGCATCGAACTGACGGATCTTGATATAACCCACATTGCCCTGCAGCATCTGGAAATCCACCGTTGTGGTCGAGTAGCCGGAATGGGTCAGGTCTACGGTGTGCTCGGTCGCCTCGCTGTCCAGCCAGGTCACATTGACGCTCGTGCCGGACTCGCCGCGCAGGCGGGTCTGGATGGCATCCACACCGCTCAGGCTCTTGACATCGGTGCCGTCCACGGCGGTGATGTAGCAGCCCACCGTGATGCCGGCCTCCTTGGCCGGGGATTCGTCGTAGACCTTGGTCACCTTGGCGTAGCCGGACTGGTCCACGGCCAGTTCCACGCCGATGCCCAGCAGGGTGCCGTTCTGGGCGTTCATCAGGTCCGTGTATGCGGAGGCCGTATAATACCGGGCGTATTTGTCGCCGGTGCCCAGCAGATAGCCTGCGGTCAGGCGGTCGTACAGGGTGGTCTCGTCGATCTGGTAATAATCGTTGCTGCGGACGTAGCGGTCCACCTCGGCGATTTTATTGTACATGCTCTCCTTTTCCTTCACGCTGGAAACGGTGCTGTCGAACAGGCGCATCGCCACCAGCATCGTGATGGAAAAGGTCACCGTCATGGCAAGGATCACGATGCTGACCGCCATGCCAACAGAGATTTTGCGATTCATTGTGTGGTTTCCTCCTCGGTCAGACCAGCAGCATCACGACCACGCTGCCCAGCAGAGAGAGGGTAAACACCCCTGCCAGGATCAGGCAGCCCCAGCGCAGGATGCGCTTGCGTTTTTCTTCGTTCATAGGACCGAACGGCCTCCTTTGATACCATCAGGAATTATCTCATGGGAATATAACTTCTAGGATTCACGGCATTGGCCTTGGAACCGCCCTTCCAGACTTCAAGGTGGAGGTGGTTACCGGTGGAGTTGCCGGTGCTGCCCACATAGCCGATGATCTCGCCCTGCTTGACATATTTGCCCGCAGAGGTCGCCACCGAGCGCATGTGGCCGTACAGTGTGCTGTACTGGTTGCCATCCGACATCTTGCCGTGGTAGATGATGACATAGTTGCCGTAGCCGCCGCTGGACCAGCCCGCCACCTGCACATAGCCGCTGGCTGCGGCATAGATGGGCGTTCCGGCAGGGGCCGCAAAGTCGGTGCCGGCGTGGAGCTTGTTCACGCCCGTCACCGGGTTCTTGCGCCAGCCGTACTCGCTGGAGATGCGGGTATAGCTCTTGAGCGGGCAGATGAAGCCGGTGAAGCTCAGCTGCGGCTTGGCCGCAGCCGCCTGGGCGATGAGCTTCTGGATCTCCTTCTTGACCGCCTCATAGTTCATCTCATCCGACTCGATGGCTGCCTGTGCATCCTTCTGGGCCTGCTGAGCCTCGGCTGCGCTCATCTTGGCAGCAGCGACGCTGGAGTTCAGCTCCTTCTGCTTTGCGCTCATCTGGTTGTTCTGTGCATCCAGATCTGCCTTTTTGCTCTGCAGGTCTGCCTTCTGCGTCTTCAGCTCGGCTCTCTGCTCTTCGAGCTGGAGCTTGTCGTTTTCCAGCGCTTCCTTTGCGTTGCGCATATTGGTCAGGATCTCGGTATCCTTGACCGAGATGTCCTGCAATGCTTCATTGAAGGTCAACAGCTCATACAGGTTGGTGACCGAGGAGAGCATCGCCACGCTGCCGCCCTCCCGCAGCTCCTGCATGGCGGCCATGTGGCCCTTGAAGGCGCTCCACTGGGCGTCGATCTCGCCCTGCTTGGCGGTGATTTCCTGCTCCTTGGCGGCGATCTCCTCTTCCTTGGCGGCGATCTCCTGCTCCTTGAGGCCGATGCTGTTCTGCACCTGAGCGATCTGCGTTTTGAGCACACTGATCTGCCCCTGGACCACCGTGACCTTTTCCTTCAGTTCGGATTCCAGAGCCTTGGCGGCCTGTTCTTTCTTTTTGGCGTTGGACAGCTCTTTTTTGTGCTGCTCGATGGATTGGCTCAGCTTGTTCAGCTTGTTCTGCAGGCTGGACATGCTGGTCGCTGCCGCGGCCGGGTAGACCGAAACGGTCAGCAGCAGGCAGGCCATGGCCAGAAACAGGCTGGCCGCCCGCATCGCGCGGCCGGGGTAGCGACTGGGTCTTGCGTGGGCGGGGCGGTGATACAGCCGGAACCCGGCCGAATGTCTTGCTTTCATCGCGGTCTCCCCCTTCGCTTACACATTCAGGTGCTTGCGGATGGAGAACATGCTGCCCAGACCGCCGATGAGCGCACCCGCCGCCAGACTGTAGAGCAGGATCGTCTGCCAGACGTTCTCCACCGGAACGAGGGCCGCACCCATGAGCATCTCCCACAGGTCGCCGAATGTGCCGGATACCTGCACAATGTAGTAGTAACCGCCGATACTCGCCGCCGAGGTGATCGCGCCGGAGATAAGGCCCATGGTCAGGCCCTCGATGAAGAAGGGCAGCGTGACCATGGCGTTGGTCGCGCCCACATACTTCATGATCTCGACCTCCCGCCGCCGGGCGAAGACGCTCAGGCGGATGGTGCTTCCCACCGTGATGATGCTGACCGCCATCAGGACGAGGATGATGATCTGCCCGCCCTTGGTCACGGCCCGCTGGATCTCCACGAAGGTGTGCGTCATCTCCACCGGCGCCGAGACACTGTACACGCCGGGGATGGTCTGGAAGGTCTGGCTGATGGAAGCCATCTGGCTGAGGTCGCTCAGCGAGACCCGGTAGTTGGCTTTGAAGGGGTTGTCGTTTTCAAATTCATCCAGCAGGGAGGCATAATCTGACAGGAAGCCTTTGTAGGCATTCAGGGTGTCCTGCTTGGACATGAACTGCACCCCGCTGACACCGGGGGTGGAGGCGATGCGCTCGCCCACAGCGGCGGTGGCGGCATCGTCGGCCTCCGGGTCCACGAAAACGACCATCTCGTTCTGCTGGCCCAGATAGTTGACCATGCTGTCCACATTGACCTCGGCCAGGTTTGCAAAGGTGTTCAGCGTCATGCAGACGCTCAGAGAGGCAATGCAGGCAATGGTCATGGCCCAGTGCTTGCCCAGGTTGCGCACACCGCGCCGGGTCAGGAATGCAAAGGTGGAAGGTTTCATACCAGTGCCTCCTTTCCGGTCTCCAATGTGATCTCGCCGGTCTCCTCCAGGCTGTCCAGCGGCAGCGCCAGATCCGGCTCTGCCTCCCGGTCGGCCGGGATGTCGGAGACGATGCGGCCATCCTTCAGGGTCACGACCCGCCGGTGGAAGCGGTGGACCAGCTCGTGTTCGTGGGTGACGACCAGCACGGTGATGCCCATGCCGCTCACCCGCTCCAGAAGTTCCATCATCTCAAGGCTCAGTTCGGGGTCGATGTTGCCGGTAGGCTCGTCCGCGATGACGAGCTTGGGCGCATGCGCCAGTGCGCGGGCCACGGCCACGCGCTGCTGCTCGCCGCCGGAGAGGAACTCCGGGTAGACGTTGGCCTTGTCTTCCAGATGGACCAGCTCCAGCATGTAGGGCACACGCTCCTTGATCTGTCTGCGGCCGATGTTGGTCACGTGCATGGCGAACGCGATGTTCTCATAGACCGTCATGGTGGGGATGAGGCGGAAATCCTGGAAGATGATGCCCATCTGACGGCGCAGATAGGGGATCTTGTGGCGGCGGACCTTCGCAACATCCTTGCCGTTCACCAGGACACGGCCCTGGCTGGCCTTCTCTTCCCGGAGGATGAGCTTGAGCAGGGTGGATTTGCCTGCGCCGGAGTGGCCCAGCAGGAAGACGAACTCGCCGTCGTCCACATGGAAGTTGATGTCCTCCAGCGCGGGCTTCGTGCCCTTTTTATATTGCTTGGAAACATGTTCAAAATCAATCATCAGTTTAGTTGCTCCTGACGTAGTTATTTGGTCAGTACCCAAAAAGAACCGGCCAGCATCGGTTGCGAGCGGCCGGTTCCAGCGCCGGCGGCTTTGTGCCGCACAGCGAACATCAATATTTGGCCGGGTTGTTGGACAGGTACTTCTTGACCATCAATGCTACCTTGAAGACGATAGCGTCGTCGAACTCACGCAGGTCCAGGCCGGTCAGCTTTTTGATCTTTTCCAGACGATACACCAGCGTATTGCGGTGGACGAACAGGCCGCGGCTGGTCTCAGAGACGTTCAGGTTGTTCTCGAAGAAGCGCTGGATGGTGAACAGCGTCTCCTGATCCAGGCTCTCGATGCTGCCCTGCTTGAACACCTCGCGCAGGAACATCTCGCACACGGTGGTGGGCAGCTGGTAGATCAGGCGGGCGATGCCGAGGTTGTCGTAGCGGATGATCTGCTTCTCGGTATCGAAGACCTTGCTCACCTCCATGGCGATCTGGGCTTCCTTAAAGGAGGTGGCCAGATCCTTCACATTGGAGATGGGGGTGCCGATGCCCACGACCGCCTTGATGTAATGCTCGCCGGACAGGGTATCCACAATGCTGGCCGCCAGCTTTTCCATATCGGTGCGGTCGATGCCCTTGCGGATCTCCTTGACCAGAACGGTGTCGGTCTCGCTGATGTTGAAGACGAAGTCCTTCTGCTTATCGGGGAACAGGCTGCTGACGACATCGTAAGCGGAGATATCGCCGCCGCTGGTCACGCGCACGATGAACACGACGCGGGAAACGTCGGTGGCAAAGTGCAGCTCTCTGGCCTTGGCGTAGATATCGCCGGGCAGGATGTTGTCCAGCACCACATTCTTGATGAAGTTGGACTTGTCGAACTTTTCATCGTGATACTGCTTGATGCTCTGCAGGCTGATGGACAGCACCGCCGCGAACTGACCGGCGGTCTCGTCCGCGCCCTCCACGAAGACAGCATAGTCGTTGTGCTTAGCGCTGGAGAACTGCTGATAGGTGTAGCCATCCCGCACAAAACGGTCGCCCGCTGTCAGGCGCTCCGCCATAAAGCCTTCGCGCACTTCTCCGATCAGGTTCAGCTCCGAGCAGGAGATCACTGCACCGGTCTCATCCACCACGCCGACCACACGGTCGATTGCGTCTTTCATCTGGTAGATCACGCTCTGGAATACTCTATTGGCCATAAATGGATACCCCTTTTCCTCTTTTGTGCAAGCCGCAGGGGCGAGATTGTGATTTTTAACAATTTCGCCGCATTACATTATCTATTTTACACAAAAGAATTTACTTTTGCAACATATTTCACCAAAAAATTTTTATTTTTCTTGTTGAAATTATCTTTCAGGGGTCTGACACGGCCTAAAAAGCGCCTTTTTGCGTGGTTCTTATCTGTATTTTACCGGGAAATTGTGATGTTTTTTTGAAAATGGGGTGAAAAGCCGACCCCTTCAGCCGGTAATTTCTGCCACTTCAGCGTCCGAAAGCTCCCGCCACTGCCCCGGCGCAAGGGCCGCATCCAGCGCAAGGCCGCCGATGGCGTCCCGGTGCAGGGCGTTGACCCCCGCGCCGTAAACGCCGAACATCCGCTTGATCTGGTGGTAGACCCCCTGTTTGAGCAGCACCCGTACCGTCAGGCCGTCGGGCGTCAGGGCCTCCACCTCGGCGGGGGAAAGCGCTGTGCCGTCCGCCAGGGTGACGCCCGCCGCAAAGCCCGCTTTCATTTCAGCAGTCAGCGGCGTGTCCAGCGTGACGGTGTAGGTCTTGGAGACATGGCGCTTCGGGGCCAGGATGTCGTGGGCAAAGCCGCCGTCATCCGTCAGCAGCACGAAGCCGGTGCTGGTCTTGTCCAGCCGCCCGGCCGGGAACAGCTCCCGCCGGGGGTAGGCATCGCCCAGCAGGTCCACGACGGTGGTGTCCCGCTTATCGGTGGAGGCGCTGACCACACCTTCGGGCTTGTTCAGCATGATGTAGACGAACTTCTGGTAGGCCAGCGGTCTCCCTTCCACGGCCACAACATCCGTCTCCCGGAGCTGGGTGTCCCCTTTTTTGCAGAGTGTGCCGTTCACGGTCACTTTTCCCTTTTGCAGCAGCGTCTTCGCCTCGCTCCGGGTGCATTGGGCCGTCTCGGCCAGATATTTATCCAATCGCATGGGTTCTCCTTGTGATAGCAAAGCTGCGCCCTGCCAAAACAGCAAGGCGCAGCAAATCTTATTTCACGCTTCTTCGCGCAGTCTTCCATTTTTGCCGGAAGGCGGCCGAACAGCCCGCCTGCTTTTACACGCTCAACGAAGCATGCTGCTCGATCGCATCGGGGTTGGCGTCAAAGATGGGCTTGAGGATGTGGGCGATGAACTCCTCCACCTGCTGGGGAGCGCGGCCCACAAAGTTTTCGGGCACCAGACCGGCCACGATCTCCTCTTTGGTCAGGCCAAAGGCAGGGTCTGCGGCGATGCGGTCCACCATATCGTTGGGCAGGCCCTCTTCCTTGACCTGCTTGCCCGCGGCAATGGCATGCTGGCGCAGGCGCTCGTGCAGCTCCTGACGGTTGCCGCCCTTTTCCACGGCCTGCATCATGATGTTCTCGCTGGCCATGAAGGGCAGCTCCGCCATCAGACGGCTGCGGATGACCTTGGGGTAGACCACGATGCCGTCGGTGACGTTCAGCATGATGTTCAGGATGGCGTCTGCCGCCAGGAAGCCCTCGGCCATGGCAACGCGCTTGTTGGCGCTGTCGTCGAGGGTGCGCTCGAACCACTGAGTGCCGGTGGTGAAGCTGGGGTTCAGCACGTCCACCATCAGATAGCGACTCAGTGCGCAGATGCGCTCGCAGCGCATGGGGTTGCGCTTGTACGGCATGGCGGAGGAACCGATCTGGTTCTTCTCGAACGGCTCTTCCATCTCCTTGAAGTTGGCCAGCAGGCGCAGGTCGGTGGCGAACTTCATGCAGCTCTGGGCAATGCCGGCCAGCGCGTTGAGGATGAAGGAATCCACCTTGCGGCTGTAAGTCTGGCCGGAGACCGGGATGACGGCTTCGGGGTCGAAGCCCATCTCCTCGGCAATGGAAGCATCCACGGCACGGATCTTATCCGCGTCGCCCTTGAACAGCTCCATAAAGGAAGCCTGGGTGCCGGTGGTGCCCTTGACGCCGCGCAGCTGCAGCACAGCCAGACGATGGTCGATCTCCTGCAGGTCCATCACCAGCTCATTGGCCCACAGGGTCGCGCGCTTGCCCACGGTGGTGGGCTGAGCGGGCTGGCAGTGGGTGTAGGCCATGCAGGGCATGTCCTTGTACTCCTCGGCAAAACGGGCCAGCTTGGCCAGCACGCCGATGAGCTTTTTGCGGATGAGCTCCAGACCCTGACGCATCACGATGATGTCGGTGTTGTCGCCGACGTAGCAGCTGGTCGCACCCAGATGGATGATGCCTGCCGCCTTGGGGCACTGCTGGCCGTAGGCGTAGACATGGCTCATGACGTCGTGGCGGACCAGCTTCTCGCGGGCAATGGCGACATCGTAGTTGATATCGTCCACATGGGCTTCCAGCTCCTCCACCATTTCGGGGGTGATGTTGGTCAGGCCCTGCTTCATCTCTGCGCGGGCCAGCGCCACCCACAGACGGCGCCAGGTGCGGAACTTGTTGTCATCCGAGAAGATGTACTGCATCTCATCGGAGGAGTAACGGGTGGAAAACGGGCTGATATAGCGGTCATGCTGAGACATTAAGGTTTCCTCCTGAAAACAACTCCCTCAGTCACGCTTCGCGTGCCAGCTCCCTCAACGAGGGAGCCTTTTGGCCCCCTCCCAGAGGGGGCTGTCGCCGCAGGCGGCTGGGGGAGTTTTCTTATATCATACCATCAAATCTTGAAATAGTCTACGCCGCCCTCAAAGATCGGCTGGTACTTATCACCCGTGACGTTCTTGTACAGGTACTCACCGCTGCGCTCGGAGTGGCCCATCTTGCCGAAGACACGGCCGTCCGGGCTGGTGATGCCCTCGATGGCGAGGAGCGAGCCGTTGGGGTTGTAGCGCTGATCCATGGTGGGCTGGCCGTCCAGATCCACATACTGCGTGGCGACCTGGCCGTTCCGGACCAGCTCGTCCAGCACGTTCTGCGGAGCCACGAAGCGGCCCTCGCCGTGGCTGATGGCCACGGTGTGCTCATCGCCCACAGCACAGTTGCTCAGCCAGGGGCTGCCGGTGGAGGCGATGCGGGTGCGGACCAGCATGCTCTGATGGCGGCCGATGGTGTTGAAGGTCAGGGTCGGGTCATAGCTGGTGATGGGGCGGATATCGCCATAGGGCACCAGACCCAGCTTGATGAGGGCCTGGAAGCCGTTGCAGATGCCCAGCATCAGGCCGTCACGCTTCTGCAGCAGCTCACGCACTGCCTCGGTGACAGCGGGGTTGCGGAAGAAGGAGGCGATGAACTTGGCACTGCCGTCCGGCTCGTCGCCGCCGGAGAAGCCGCCCGGCAGCATGACGATCTGGCTCTCGCCGATGGCCTTGACCAGTGCTTCGCAGCTGGCGGTGACGTCCGCCGGGGTCAGGTTGCGGATGACAAGGATCTCCGGGTCGGCACCGGCGCGCGCAAAGGCATGGGCGGTGTCGTACTCGCAGTTGGTGCCGGGGAAGACCGGGATGATGACCTTCGGTTTTGCCACGCCGATCTTGGGTGCAGCGGCGGGAGCTTCCAGCCGGCCGTTGATCTTGTCCACATTGGCACCGGCCTTGCGGTAGGGGTAGACCGGCTCCAGCTTGGACTCCCAGATCTCCTGCAGCTCGGCCATATCCAACGTTTCGCCGCAGCACTCGAAGGTGTAGTCCTTGGTGGTCTCGCCCAGCAGCTCACCGGCAGGCGAATCGGACACCATTTCCAGCACGATGGAGCCGTACATGGGCGCAAACATCTCCGCCGTGGTCTTGTCGGCCATCATCTTGAAGCCGATGCGGTTGCCCAGACCCATCTTGAACAGAGCCTCAGCCAGACCGCCGTAGCCCACCGAGCAGGCAGCTGCGACCATGCCCTCTTCGATGAGCTGCTCGACCATCTTGTAGTTGGCCTTCAGCGAGAAGAAGTTGGGGCAGCCGGTCTCCGGGTCCAGAATGGGCCGCACCAGCACGACGGTGCTTTCCGGCTTCTTGAACTCGGTCGAGATCACCCGGCCGGCCTTGCCGATGGCCGTCGCGAACGAGACGAGCGTAGGCGGCACATCCAGCTGCTCAAAAGAGCCGGACATACTGTCCTTGCCGCCGATGGAGGCAATGCCAAGGCCCATCTGGGCATCCAGTGCGCCCAGCAGAGCGGCCAGCGGCTTGCCCCAGCGCTCCGGTTTGGAGCCCAGGCGCTCGAAGTATTCCTGGAAGGTCAGGTAGGCATCCTCATAGCGGAAGCCGGAGGCGACCAGCTTGGTCACGCTCTCGACCACAGCCATCCGGGCACCCACATACTGGTTGGCGCTCATCAGGTAGGGGTTGTAGCCCCAGGCCATGCCGGAGCAGGTAGTGGTCTCGCCGTCCACGGGCAGCTTTGCCACCATGGCGTTCTGCGGGGTCAGCTGGTGTGCGCCGCCGAAGGGCATCAGGACGGTGGCGGCACCGATGGTGGAGTCGAACCGCTCGGACAGGCCCTTCTTGCTGCACACGTTCAGGTCGCCCACCATGTTCTTCATCTTCTGGGCGAAGGTGATGCCGGACCACTGGGGCTGCCAGACGGTGCCCTGCTCCACATGGACGTTCTGGTGCTTCTCTGCACCGTTGGAGTTCAGGAACTCGCGGCTGATGTTGACGATGGACACCCCGTTCCACACCATGTTCAGGCGCTTTTCCTCGGTGACTTTGGCCACGGGAGTTGCTTCGAGGTTCTCCTCGGTGGCGATGGCGATGAACTTGTCCACATCCTCCGGGGCAAGGGCCACGGCCATGCGCTCCTGGCTCTCGCTGATGGCCAGCTCGGTGCCGTCCAGACCGTCATACTTCTTGGTGACCTTGTTCAGGTCGATGTACAGGCCGTCGGCCAGCTCGCCGATGGCAACGGAAACGCCGCCCGCACCAAAGTCGTTGCAGCGCTTGATCATCTTGCAGGCGTCCTCGCGGCGGAACAGACGCTGGAGCTTGCGCTCGATGGGGGCATTGCCCTTCTGGACCTCGGCACCGCAGTGGTCGAGGCTGCCCAGATTGTGGGCCTTGGAAGAGCCGGTGGCACCGCCGATGCCGTCGCGGCCGGTGCGGCCGCCCAGCAGGACGATGACGTCGCCGGGAGCCGGGCACTCGCGGCGGACGTGGGAAGCGGGGGTCGCGCCCACGACGGCGCCGATCTCCATCCGCTTGGCCACATAGCCGGGGTGGTAGATCTCATCGACCTGGCCGGTGGCAAGGCCGATCTGGTTGCCGTAGGAAGAGTAACCGGCGGCAGCGGTCGTCACCAGCTTGCGCTGGGGCAGCTTGCCGGGCAGTGTCTCGCTGACGGGCTTGAGCGGGTCGCCCGCACCGGTCACGCGCATGGCCTGATAGACGTAGCTGCGGCCGGACAGCGGGTCGCGGATGGCACCGCCGATGCAGGTGGCTGCGCCGCCGAACGGCTCGATCTCGGTGGGGTGGTTGTGGGTCTCGTTCTTGAAGAGGAACAGCCAGTCCTCATCCTTGCCGTTGACGTCGCACTTGATCTTGACGGTGCAGGCGTTGATTTCCTCGGACTCGTCGAGGTTCTTCAGGATGCCCTGTTTCTTCAGCTCCTTGGCACCGATGGTGGCCAGGTCCATCATGCAGCGGGGCTTCTTGGTGCGGCCCAGATCCTCGCGCATGGCCATGTAGCGGTCAAAGGCCTCCTGCACCACAGCATCGTCGATCTGCACATCGTCCAGGATGGTGCCGAAGGTGGTGTGGCGGCAGTGGTCAGACCAGTAGGTGTCGATCATCCGGATCTCGGTGATGGTGGGGTCCCGGTGCTCACCGCGGAAATAGTCCTGGCAGAACCGGATATCGCCCAGGTCCATGGCCAAACCCTTTTCCTCGATGAACTTCTTCAGGCCCTCTTCGTCCAGCTCGTTGAAGCCGTCCAGCACCGCCACGGAGCTGGGGATGGGGTACTCCATCTTCAGGGTATCCTTCTTTTCCAGGCTTGCCTCGCGGGCCTCCACCGGGTTGATGACATACTTCTTGATCTCCTCCACCTGCGCTTCGGTCAGGCTGCCCTGCAGCAGATAGACGCGGGCCGAGCGGACGAGCGGGCGCTCGCCCTGGCTGATGAGCTGGATGCACTCGGCAGCCGAGTCGGCGCGCTGGTCAAACTGGCCGGGCAGATACTCCACAGCAAAGGACACACCCTCAAACTGAGGCAGCGCGTCGTAGGTGTCATCCACCGGCGGCTCGCTGAACACGGTGGATGCACACTGCTGGAACAGTGCCTCGTCGATGCCCTCCACGTCGTAGCGGTTGAGCAGGCGCAGGCCGGTCAGGCCGGACACGCCCAGCAGCGACACCAGTTCATTCTTCAGCCCCTCGGCTTCCACGTCGAAGCCGGGTTTCTTTTCCACATAGATACGATATACCATAGGAATTTATCCTCTCTTTCAGTGACTCACCCTCTCCGTCAGCGCTGGCGCGCTGCCACCTCTCCCAAAGGGCGAGGCATTGGCAGGACGGTCTTGAAACTGCTGGATGAATCACGCTTTATTTAACCCAAACGTTCGGGCTCCGCGACAGAGGTCAGCAACTGCTGCCAATCGGGACAGGGCCCCGCTGCATGAGAGCCACCGGCGACAACGCGCAGACCTGCCCGATATGCCAATGGCTCTCCCTCCGGGAGAGCTGGCGCGCAAGCGCCTGAGAGGGCTTACCCTTCTGCGATCGCCTTCAGTGCCCGCAGACCGATATCCGTCCGCTTGTGCAGCTTTTCGAAGGAGATCTTCTCGGCTGCCGCATAAGCCTGGGTGACGGCGGCGGTCAGCCGGGGTGCCGTAGCGGTGACGCCCAGCACGCGGCCTCCGTTGGTGACGAGGGTGCCGTCCTCGGTGATGGCCGTGCCGGAGTGGTAGACGGTGATGTTCTCCTCCCCTGCCAGCTGGCCATTGGTCAGGCCGGAGATGGGCTTGCCCTTTTCATACTGGACGGGATAGCCGCCGGAAGCCAGGATGACACAGGCGGCGGCACCGTCGGAGAACCGGACCTCGGTGTCGGCCAGCGTACCATTGGTGCAGGCCGTCATGATCTGCAGCAGGTCGCTCTCCAGCAGCGGCAGCACGACCTGCGTTTCCGGGTCGCCGAAGCGGCAGTTGTACTCGATGACCTTCGGGCCGTCCGGGGTGAGCATGAGGCCGAAGTAGAGGCAGCCCTTGAAGGGGCAGCCCTCGGCGTTCATGGCCCGGATGGTGGGCAGGAAGATCTTCTCCATGCACTCGGCAGCGATGGCCGGGGTGTAGTAGGGGTTCGGGGCCACAGTGCCCATGCCGCCGGTGTTCAGGCCGGTATCGTGGTCGTTGGCCCGCTTGTGGTCCATGCTGGACACCATGGGCTTGACCACCTTGCCGTCGGTGAAGCTCAGCACACTGACCTCCGGGCCGGTGAGGAACTCTTCGACCACGACATGGTTGCCGGAAGCGCCGAACTTCTTGTCCAGCATGATCTCCTTCACGCCGTTGGCGGCCTGCTGCTCGTTCTCACAGATGAGCACACCCTTGCCCAGAGCCAGACCGTCCGCCTTGATGACGACAGGGTACTTTCCCTCGGCCCGGATGTAGTCCATGACCTTGGCCGGGTCGTCAAACGTCTCATACCTGGCGGTGGGGATGCCGTATTTCTTCATCAGGTCTTTGGAGAAGACCTTGGAAGCCTCGATGCGGGCCGCTGCCTTGTCCGGGCCGAAAGCCGGGATACCGACCGCCGCCAGCGCATCGACCATGCCCAAAGCCAGCGGGTCGTCCTGCGCGACGACGACGTAATCGAACTGTTCCTCCGCTGCAAACGCGACCATGGTGTCCACATCGGTGGCCTTGATGTTCTTGCACTTGGCGTCATAGCTAATGCCGCCGTTGCCGGGTGCGCACCAGATCTCGCCGCAGTCCGGGCTCTTCTTCAATGCCTTGATGATGGCGTGCTCACGTCCGCCGCCGCCAACGACTAATATTTTTTTAGCCATATTCTATCTCCTAAACTCTCGTGTTCCATCCACATCCTCCCCTCTCCGTCATCGCTCACGCGATGCCACCTCCCCCAAAGTGGGAGGCACTGGCGAGTCGGTTCTGGCCCTGCTGACTGCCTGGGTTCGACCCGCCATAAAGATATGGGCCTTGCCGCTCAGGCAAGCTGCTGCTTTTCGAAGCAGCGGAGCCCAATAGCTTCCGGAACATCGGGCCTTATCTGTCCAGCATTCTCTCTATCGTCCTGCCAAAGGCTCCCACTTTGGGGGAGCTGGCGCGAAGCGCCTGAGAGGGTCAGTGATGGAACAGCCGGATGCCGCAGAAGGCCATCGCGATGTCGTACTTGTTGCAGGTGTCGATGACCTGCTGGTCGCGGATGGAGCCGCCGGGCTGGACGATGGCGGTCACGCCGGAACGGCGGGCGCGCTCGATGTTGTCGCCAAACGGGAAGAACGCATCCGAACCCAGCGAGACACCGGTGACATGGCGCAGATACTCCTTCTTTTCCTCGGCGGTCAGCGGAGCAGGCTGCTCGGTGAAGGTCTCGGCCCAGACATCGTCGCCGATGACATCTTCGGGCGTATCGCCGATGTAGACGTCAATGGCATTGTCGCGGTTGGGCTTGGAGACATCGTCACGGAAGGGCAGGTTCAGCACCTTGTCCATGTGGCGCAGCTGCCAGTTGTCGGCCTTCTGGCCCGCCAGACGGGTGCAGTGGATGCGGCTCTGCTGGCCGGCACCCACGCCGATGGTCTGGCCGTTGTAGGTATAGCAGACGCTGTTGGACTGGGTGTATTTCAGGGTGATGAGGGCGATGACGAGGTCGCGCTTCTGCTCCTCCGAGACGGTCTTGTTCTCGGTGACCCAGTTGGTCAGCATGGTGTCGGCGTTGATGACCAGCTCGTTGCGGCCCTGCTCGAAGGTAATGCCGTACACCTGCTTGTGCTCCACCGGGGCGGGCTTATACTCCGGGTCGATGGCGACCACGTTGTAGTTGCCCTTCTTCTTGCCGGACAGGATGGCCAGAGCCTCCGGCTCGTAGCCCGGTGCGATGATGCCGTCGGACACTTCGTGCTGGATGAGCTTTGCGGTGGGCACGTCGCAGACATCCGACAGGGCGATCCAGTCGCCGAAGGAGGACATCCGGTCCGCACCGCGGGCGCGGGCATAGGCGCAGGCCAGCGGAGACAGCTCAAGATCCGGAGCGATGTGGTACATCTTCCGCTCCACCTCGGTCAGGGGCAGGCCCAGGGCCGCACCGGCCGGGGAAACATGCTTGAAGGATGCCGCTGCGGGCTGGCCGCAGGCCGCTTTCAGTTCCTGGACCAGCTGGATGGAGTTGAGCGCATCCAGAAAATTGATGTAGCCGGGCTTGCCGTTCAGAACGGTCACGGGCAGGTCGGAGCCATCTTCCATATAAATGCGGCTGGGCTTCTGGTTGGGGTTGCAGCCGTACTTCAGTGCCAGTTCGTTCATCCGTACTTCCTCCTTATTCTGCGCTTTCTGCGGCCAGAGCTTCCAGCTCTTCGGGCAGCAGGGCGGGTTCTTCGGGGTCTTCCTCGTCGTCGTACACGGCGTCGTATTTGTTGAAGATCATGTCGCCGGTCTCGCCGGTATCCAGGTCGATGACGCGGGCAAACAGGCTGACCTTATTGTCGGGGTTCAGGTTCTGCCACAGGCCGTGGGCAAAATCGCCGATGGTGCGGGGGCAGGCAAAGCGGAGCGGCTCGCCCTCAAAGCTGGGGATGGGGGCACCGTTGTGCTTGTAGGTGCTGATGAAGTGGCCCTCGCCTGCAACGGGCTGCGGATAATCGAAGAAGTAGCGCTGGACGCTCTCGCCATTGCCGTCGGCCGACTTCAAAATGCTCATCTGATAGCTGCCGTCCTCATACACCACAGCGGAGATGCGGGGGGTGTAGTTGGGGCCGTCCGGCTCAAAGGTGCGGGTGCGCAGGGCATCTGCAAAGCTCTTTCCCCGGCTCATGAGGTCGTAGATGGTATCGGTCTGGTCGCCGTTGGTCACGATCTGGGTCTTGCCCAGGGTCAGCACGGGGTTGTAGATGATGAGGCTGGGGTCTTCCAGCTTATCGGGGTCTGCGGCCACGGTGCAGATGCCGCCCCGCTCCGGGATGGGGTCAAACACGCGGTTGCGGCTGTTCTCGCTGCGGCCCATGATAAAATAGCCAATGAACATCTGGCGACCGTCCGGAGCCATGGCCACTGCGATGCCGCGGCCGGGATACTCGTTGGAGGCCAGATATTCGTTCAGGTCGATTTTTTCCATACTGTTCTCCTTTATTGATGTTTTTCCGCCTGCGGCAGAAAAACACTCACTGAACTTCGCCATCACAAATCATACGCACTGCCTGCGGCAGCAGCTTCCACTCAGCCTGCTCCATCACTCGCTTCTGCAGCACTTCGGGGGTGTCGCCGGGCAGGATGTCCACGGCCTTCTGCAACAGGATGGGCCCGCCGTCGCACTCCTCATTGACGAAGTGGACGGTCGCACCGGTCACCTTGCAGCCGCGGGCCAGCGCCGCCTCGTGGGGGCGCAGGCCATACATGCCGGGCCCGCAGAAGGACGGAATGAGGGCCGGGTGGACGTTCAGGATGCGGCGCGGGTAGGCCGCAATGACGCTGGGCCCCAGCACGGACAGGAATCCGGCCAGCACTACGAGGTCGATGTGGTGGCTTTTCAACGTATCCAGCAGCGCGGCGTCGAACTCTTCGCTGTTCGGGTAATCCTTGCGGCGGACGACGCAGCCTTCTACCCCGGCTTTCGCGGCGCGTTCCAGCGCATAGACGCCGGGCTTGGAGGCCACGACGAGGGTGATTTTGCCGTTGGGGTTCTCCCCACGGGCTTCGCTGTCCAGCAGGGCCTGCAGATTGGTGCCGCCGCCGGACACTAACACGGCGATGTTCAGCACAGTTCGACCCCCTCGCCCTCTGCGATGACGCCCAGCCGATAGGCTTCCGGCTCACCGTTTGCGTGGAGGATGGCCAGCGCCTTGTCGGCCTGCTCCGCGGGGACGGTCAGTACCATGCCGACGCCCATGTTGAAGGTGTTGAACATATCGTGCTCGGAGATGCCGCCCACCTTCTCCATCAGGTGGAAGAGCGCCGGAGTGCGGACGTCCGCCTTGCGGATGCGGGCGCAGCAGCCCTTCTTCAGGCTGCGGGGGATATTCTCATAGAAGCCGCCGCCGGTGATGTGGGAGATGCCCTTGACATCCACCTCTTCCAGCACCTTGAGCACCGGCTTGACGTAGATCTTGGTGGGGGCCAGCAGGGCCTCGCCCAGCGTCTTGCCGCCCAGCTCAGCGGGAGCCGTCTTCAGGACATCGGGGTCGTTGTCGATATCAAAAATTTTGCGCACCAGCGAGAAACCGTTGGAGTGCACACCCGTGGAGGGCAGGGCCAGAATGACATCGCCGGGCTTCATGGTCTCGTTGCTCAGGATCTTCTCCTTGTCCACGACGCCCACGGTGAAACCGGCCAGGTCGTACTCGTCCTCCGGCATCATGCCCGGATGCTCGGCCGTCTCGCCGCCCACCAGAGAGCAGTCGGCCTGGACGCAGCCCTCGGCCACGCCCTTGACGATCTCCGCGATCTTCTCCGGGATGTTGCGGCCGCAGGCGATGTAGTCCAGGAAGACCAGCGGCTTGGCACCGGCGCAGATGACGTCGTTGACGCACATGGCCACGCAGTCGATGCCGATGGTGTCATGCTTGTTCAGGAGCATGGCCAGCTTCAGCTTGGTGCCGACGCCGTCGGTGCCGGAGATGAGGACCGGGTGCTTGTAACCGGTGCAGTCCAGCTCAAACAGGCCGCCGAATCCGCCCAGACCGCCGATGCAGTGCTCGTTCATGGTGCGGGCGACATACTGCTTCATCAGTTCAACGGAACGATAACCGGCGGTGATATCCACACCGGCTGCTGCGTAGCTTTCCGAATAGCTCTTTTCCATGGTCTTACTCTCCTAACTTTTTTGCGTCCTTGGGACGGTCGTTCAGGTGGCGTTCATGAATATCGGTCGAAAGCACCTCGTCGGGCTTGACGGCATATTCGCCGGTGAAGCAGGCGGTGCAGAAGCCGCATGAAGCGTTCTTTGCCAGCCGGACCACATGGTCTGTGGACAGGTAACCCAGCGTATCCGCGCCGATGACCTCGTTGATCTGCTCCACGGTGCGGCCGGTGGCGACCAGCAGCTTCTGGTCCGGAATGTCGGTGCCGAAATAGCAGGGATATTTGAAGGGCGGGGCCGACACGCGGAAGTGGACCTCCGCTGCACCGGCGTCCCGCAGCAGCTTGATGATGCGGGCAGAGGTGGTGCCGCGCACGATGGAGTCATCCACCAGCACGACCCGCTTGCCCTTGACGGTGCTGGACACGACGTTCAACTTGATGCGCACACTGTTCTCGCGCTGCTTCTGGCTGCCCTGGATGAAGGTGCGGCCAATGTATTTGTTCTTGATGAAGCCGATGCCGTAGGGGATGCCGCTCTCCTCGGAGTAGCCGAGGGCGGCGTCGAGGCCGGAGTCCGGCACACCGATGACCACATCGGCCTCCACAGGGTGCTCCTGCGCCAGGAAGCGGCCTGCCTGCTTGCGGGCCTCGTGGACCGAGCTGCCCTCGATGATGCTGTCCGGGCGGGAGAAGTAGATGTACTCGAAGACGCACATCTGGGTGTCCTTCCGGCCGCAGTGATCCTTGATGCTGCGCAGCTCGCCGGTGCGGGTGTCGGCCACGACGATCTCGCCGGGCTCCACATCCCGCAGAAGCGAAGCACCGGCCGCATCCAGCGCACAGCTCTCGCTGGCGAAGACGTAGCCGCCGCCGGGCAGGGTGCCGATGCACAGAGGCCGGTAGCCGCGCGGGTCACGCACCGCGATGAGCTTGGTGGACGACATGATGACGAGGCTGTAGGCACCTTCCAGCACATCCATCGTCTTGCTGATGGCCGTCTCGATGCTGCCCATCCGCAGCCGGTTGCGGGTGACGAGGTAGCAGATGACCTCGGTATCGGAGGAGCCGTGGAAGATGGCACCCTCGTTTTCCAGCTGGCGGCGAAGCTCCAGCGCGTTGGTCAGGTTGCCGTTGTGGCACAGGGCCATCGTGCCCCGGCCATGCCGGACGATCATGGGCTGGGCGTTGGCCCGCACCCGGCTCCCGGCGGTGGCATAGCGGACATGGCCGGTGGCCATGTGGGCCGTGGGGCTGGACACCGACGCCAGCACCGCCGGGGTGAACACCTCGTTCACCAGGCCGAGATCCCGGTGGCCGGTGATGACGCCATCGTCGTTGACGGCGATGCCACAGCTCTCCTGACCGCGGTGCTGCAAAGCGTACAGAGCCGAGTAGGCTGCGGCTGCCACATCCTCGGTCCCGGCACGGTCATAGATGCCGAACACACCGCACTCTTCGTGCAGCGGATATGCAAAATCAGACATTAGAGTTCCTCAATTTCTTTCTGAAGTTTCTGTTCCTTGGCCGCGATCTGCTGCGCCATGGCAGCGCGCTCAGCGTCCAGCTTCCCGGCCAGCGCATCGTCGCTGAGGGCCAGGATCTCCGCTGCCAGCCAGGCGGCGTTCTTGGCACCGTTCAGCGCCACGGTGGCCACCGGGATGCCGCTGGGCATCTGCACCGTGGCCAGCAGCGCGTCCATGCCATCCATTGCGCCGCCCTTCATCGGGATGCCGATGACCGGCAGCGTGGTGTTGGCCGCAAAGGCACCGGCCAGATGGGCCGCCATGCCGGCGGCGCACAGGATGACGCCGAAGCCGTTGGCCTTCGCGTTCCGGGCAAACTCTGCCGCCTCCGCCGGGGTGCGGTGCGCCGACAGGATGTGTGCCTCGAACGGGATGTCCAGCGCCTTGAGCTGGGCGCAGGCCCCCTTCACCACCGGCCAATCGCTGTCCGAACCCATGATCACAGCAACTTTACGAATCATATTTCCGAGCCTCTCTTTCTCTCTTTCCAGACTCCGTGCAAACAAAAAAGGCTGTGATGCAGCTACACCACGGCCTTTTGATCCTACGGTCTGTGCAGAACACGCCCGCATGAGGTTACACGGATGCCCTGGTATCCAGTCGCACACAGACGGCGAATGGTTCCAAGCAGCAGTTCCAGCATTCCGTATTCCTCCAAATTCTCTGCGGGGATTCCCTGTTCCATCCTCTGGAACGGTGCGCTCTGCGCCGCACCGTCCTTCTGATACATACAGTTTACGGCAAAAGATCCGCTTTGCAAAGGGTGTTTGGGCAAATTCTCCCTTGTGTTCTCTTGCTCCAAAAAACTTTCAAAAGTTTTGTGCAGTTTCGACACTCATTTTCTTTTTAAGTATGACTTATTTGTGGAATATATTTTAGAGGGGACGAACCTCTCAAAAAATGATCCGCGCCGTCGTGGCCCGTGCCGCCTTGATGAGGTCGGCCGGTGCGCAGCAGACCTGCGTACCGATGCGGCCGCCGGAGACATAGACCTTCTCCTGCGCGAGGACGCTCTCGTCGAACACGGTGGTGTACTGCTTTTTCATGCCCACCGGGCTGCAGCCGCCGCGCACATAGCCGGTGACTTTGTTGATGTCGGCCACATGGATCATGGCGACGCTCTTTTCGCCCACGCTGCGGGCCGCTGCCTTCAGGTCCAGCTCCGCCGCCACCGGGATGACAAAGACGAAATAATTCCGGCTGGCCCCCTGCGTCACCAGTGTCTTGTACACGCAGGCCGGGTCCTCGCCCATGCTCTGGGCCACATGGATGCCGTCCACGGCCACGCCCTCCTCGTGGGGGTACTCATGCGCCGTATAGGCCACCTTGGCCCGCTCCAGAATCCGCATCGCGTTGGTTTTTGCTTCTTTTCCCATACTCTATCGTCCTTTTTGTTTTCTGTACTCTATCATTCAGAGGAACCCCGTTTTTGTACAGCCTCTCCGTCTCGCTTGCGCTCGACAGCTCTCCTGGTAGGAGAGGTGGCAATGCGTAGCATGGACAGAGAGGTTGTACGAAGGATTCCCCCACGTCTATTCTACCACTTTTCCCAAAAAATATCAAAAAGCCTCTTGACTTCAGGAAACTGAAGTGATATGATAAGCTCACGCTTCAGGAAACTGAAGTTTGATGAAACAAGCCGCGGCAACGGAGCCGGTCTCCTGTGCCGTTCCCAAAACCGTGTGAGAAGGTAAAGGAGACACCACCATGATCATCGTACTGAAACAGAACGCCCCCGACGCACAGGTCCACGAATTCTGCCGCGAGCTGGAGGGCATGGGCCTGCAGATCAACGACTCCAAGGGCAGCGACACCCACATCCTCGGCCTCATCGGCGACACCAAGGCCATTGCCGAGAGCTGGGTGCTGGCCAACCCCGTCGTCGAGACCTGCCGCCGCGTATCCGAGCCCTACAAGAAGGCCAACCGCAAGTTCCACCCGGACGACAGCATCATCGACGTGAACGGCGTAAAAATCGGCGGCGGCAATTTCGCGGTCATCGCAGGCCCGTGCAGCATTGAGAGCGAAGAGCAGATCACCTACTGCGCCCAGCGCGTGAAGGACGCCGGTGCTTCCCTGCTGCGCGGCGGCGCGTTCAAGCCCCGCACCTCTCCGTACTCCTTCCAGGGAATGCGGAGCGAAGGTCTGGACCTGCTCAAGCTGGCCCGCCGCGCCACCGGTGCCCCCATCGTCACCGAGATCATGAACACCGAGCATCTGCCCCTGTTCGAGAACGTGGACCTCATTCAGGTCGGTGCCCGCAACATGCAGAACTTTGAGCTGCTCAAGGCCGTGGGCCGCCAGAAAAAGCCCGTCCTGCTCAAGCGCGGCCTTGCCAACACGCTGGAAGAGTTCGTAATGAGCGCCGAGTACATCATGGCCGAGGGCAACGAGAATGTCATCCTCTGCGAGCGCGGCATCCGCACCTTTGAGACCAGTATGCGCAACACGCTGGACCTGGCCGGTGTGGTCATGCTCCACAAGATGACCCACCTGCCGGTCATCGTAGACCCCAGCCATGCCTGCGGCCACGCCTGGATGGTGCCGGAGCTGGCTAAGGCTGCCGTAGCAGCCGGGGCCGACGGCCTGATGATCGAGGTCCACAACAACCCCGCCAAGGCCAAGTGCGACGGTGCCCAGAGCCTGACTCCCGACCAGTTCGATGAGCTGATGCAGTTCATCAACAAAGAGGTCGAGTTCTTCGGCAAAAAAATGAACTGAACGGTTTGAAAAAGCGCTCTTTTCGCAAGAGCGCTTTTTCTTTGCCCGGAATTGTGGTATACTAAGGTATCTTTTTGAAAGAGGTTTCTATATGAAAGCACATATCGCACGCAACCAGAACGCCGGCATCCCGCTGGCACTGGGCTGGAATCTGTCCGCCGCCGACCGCGGCATCCTGGAGGGCATGGCCCCTGCCTTTGGCATGAAGCTCCTCCTCGTCTCCCCCGCCGATGCAGGCAAGACCGTCGCCCAGCTGCTGGGTGAGGTGGAGACCAAGGCGCCCCGCACGCTGGTGCTGGACCCGAATGCCTACCCGTCGGCCCTTGTCCTCGCCAACTTCAAGGACAAAGACGTGGACACCCTGCTCGACCTCATGAAGCAGGCTCAGGTGAATATCCCGCTCAAAGCCCTCGTGACCCCCTCCAACAAGAACTGGGTCTTCGGCGACCTGCTGGCCCATCTGCAGGAGGAGCACACCGCCTTCACCGCTGCAAAGGAGACCGCCCACGCATGAAACGCATCCTGTCTGTTTTCCTGTCTGCCGCGCTCTGCCTGAGCCTGCTGGCCGGCTGCGGCCGTGCCGCTTCGTCCGGCGCTTCCAGCAGCACCGCCGACGGCCCGCAGCGCTACTCCACCGTGTTTTATGACGCCTTTGACACCGTGACCCAGGTCATCGCCTACTGCGACAGCGAGGAGGAGTTCGCCGCTCAGATGGACGCACTCCACGCCGACCTTCTGGAATACCACAAGCTCTACGACATCTACAACGACTACGACGGCATCACCAACATCAAGACCATCAACGACAACGCCGGCCTCGCCCCCGTGACCGTGGACGACAAGATCCTGGGGATGCTGGAGCTGGCCCAGACCATGTACGACACCACCGACGGCAAGCTGAACATCGCCATGGGCAGTGTGCTCAACATCTGGCACAATTACCGCGAAGCTGCCCTCGCCGACACCGACGACAGCAACAACCAGCTGCCCACGCAGGACGAGCTGGATGCTGCCGCCCAGCACTGCGACATCCATGACCTCGTCATCGACGACGACGCCCGAACGGTCTTTCTGACCGACCCGGAGATGTCCCTGGATGTGGGCAGCGTGGGCAAAGGCTACGCCGTGGAGATGGTCGCTCAGGCTGCCGAGGCCCGCGGCCTGACCAGCGCTCTCATCAGCGTGGGTGGCAACCTGCGGGCCATCGGCACCAAGCCCGGCGGTTCCCAGTGGGTCGGCGGTGTGGAAGACCCGTGGAATGCCTCGGACGTCTACACCGGCAGTTCCTCCTCGGTGGCCGCTGTCAAAATGAGCGACCTCTCCCTCGTCACCAGCGGCGACTATCAGCGCTACTACCTTGTCGATGGTGTGCGCTACCACCACCTCATCGACCCCGCCACCCTCTGGCCCGCCGCCTACTTTGACGGCGTGAGCGTACTGGCCCCCGATTCCGGCGTCGCCGACTGCCTGACCACCGGCCTGTTCTGCATGCCGCTGGAAGAGGGCCAGGCCATCGTCGAGAGCCTCGACGGCGTCGAGGCTCTCTGGTGCACCACCGGTGGGCAGATCATCAAGTCCAGCGGATGGGATGAAAAGGCCAATGGATGAAGGCTTTGGTCTGCTGAGATTCCCAGAAAATGAACAACACCCCCGATGCTCGTTCCTGTTCCAACGAGTACCGGGGGTATTTTGTATCTGTCCAGAATGCGGCCGCAGCCTGATGGCAGATACCGCCGCAGGCATCTGATTGCAACGTTTCCCTTCCCGGACATTATGACTACTTTCCAATGCTTGAATCAACAGTTTCCTTGGATAATTTTGTAGTGTCGCCGCCGATCTCAACAGTGATGCCTGCGATTCTGGATGCCATGCGGAAAATCACCTCCTTCGGAGCATAAGCAAAGGCCTATCCGCACAAATCGAATAGGCCGAGAGAAAAAATTATAGTCGGTATCAAACTCTGCCAGCTTACATACAATATATTTGTAGACAAATAGGTCGATGTTTTTGTTGACGTTTTTGCAAATCCATGCTATAATGCAAGTGTAGAAAGGAGTTGACAATTATGGCATCTGTTATGAGTGCAATCACCAATACCGTTCCTATCACCCAGTTTAATCGTGGGCTTGCCGGCAAGATTTTTGATGAGGTCAAGCAGTGCGGTGCAAAGGTTGTCATGAAGAACAATACCGCTGAGTGCGTCCTCCTCTCTCCTGACGAGTATGTCCGCCTTATGGATGAATTGAATGACGCTCGCCTTTTGGCTGTCGCTTCTGAGCGTATGGCTCATTTTGACCCCTCCACTTTGATTTCTGAAGAAGAAATGAACCGTCGGCTCGGTGTCACCGATGATGACCTCGCCGGTTTTGACGAGGTAGAAATCGAATGAGCTGGAAAGTTGAATATCTCCCGGAAGCAGAAAAGGACCTCAAAGGGCTGGATGGAAGCCAACGCAATCTTGTGCTAAAAGCAATCAAGAAGGTTCAGCAGAACCCTCTTCCAGTCGATGAAAATGGCTACGGAAAGCCTCTCGGCAATCATAGCAGCACCAGTCTTGCAGGTTTAATGAAAATAAAACTTCGCTCCGCTGGTCTGCGCATTGTTTACCAGCTTCGTCGAACTGAAACATCCATGATGATAATTGTCATCGGAGTTCGTGCTGATGAAGAAGTTTATGAACTTGCTCAGAAGAGAGTCCGCAAACACGATATACTTGGTTGACTATCTCCACCCAATCAGCTATAATTTAATAGTGATCAGGTTTCAGTAACCTTGCGAGGTCTGAGACCGGGAAGATGACCTCCGGGCCACCTTCTTTCTCCCCCAGCTGTGCACGGCTGGGGGATTTTTCTTTATCCTCACAAACTTTCGTGCTAATTTCGTAATCAATATGAGCACGAAAGTTTAGTTAGAAAAGTATCCCGATGAGATATAATACTTATAATAAAACACAGATTGGAAGTGCAAATGCAGTGAATTACTATTTCTGCGATGTCTGCCATTACTGCTTTAAGGCAGAGTCGCTGCCAGACCAATGCCCTGACTGTGGCAAGGTCAAATTTCAGGAGAGAGCCCCTGTCCAAGCGGCCACGGAGAAAGAAATCCAAGACCTGCTCCGGGCAAGAGCTGAAGATGAAGAATAAAACAGAGCCGTGCGTTCTAGCTCCAATGTAGGAGAAGAACACACGGCTCCTTAGTTTCAAAGATATGCGGTCACAAACACTTTTCTATTCCCCACTATACCCATATCTATCAAGAAAACAACCTGTTTACATCCACATAAATATTATGAAGTTCATCTAAAATATCTTTATACTGGAGAACCTCCTGCACAAGTTCATTGTCGCTTTCGCTCTCATCTTTATTCTCTCGAATCCTAGCTATATCCTGCGGTATCACTTCAAGTCGTTCTTTTGCCCTATCATATGCCGGATACATTTTTTTGATTTCTTCATAAGTTCTTTTGCTTAGCAATTCACGAATCCTCTTTTGGCAAACATACGAAAAGAAATCCGCCGTATCAAAAAAAGCTCGATAAGTGTGCTGAACGGCTTTTTTCATATTTGACTCACAATACTGGTCAACATCTTTCACAGGTCGAGTCAAATATTTATGACCATATACTCGTGCAATATGATCAAAGGCATCTCGTTCTTCCTTTAATGGCTGAATAAATGTGTCAAATCCATCGGACAACTCTTCTCCCAACAAAAGGTAGTGCTTTGCAAGAAAATAAATCTGACAGATATTATCCCAATACGTCGAATACTTTGAATTGCTCATCTATATTACTCCTATGGTAGTGCAATGCTATATACTTCCCTTTTTGCTTCTTCAAATGACTTCGAATCATGCACCGTACCGTTCGCCTGTCTAATAGATCCTCTACTATCCGCTAAAACTCTATTGTTCGCCCTTTCGTAAAAAGCCTGAGCATTTTCGAATTTCAGATTATCTGTATCATAATTAACCAATTCGCTATCAAACTCAAACTCCGTTTGTTCTCGGGTTCTTCGACCAATAACGAACATCTGTAACATTGGCACAAAACTCAAGAAAAAAACTGTGATTGTCATCATCAAAATCAAAGTCAAAATCTCCATGTTTTATACCTCATCTTTTAGAGAATCAATCTGAAGTGGCGTGGATATAACCAGCGCTGCGAGCATGAGTATGACACTTAGCACTACCACCCATGTAATATATTCGGAAGTGAAATACTTAAACACTGCCCACGTTATTTCCAAGAAAACAAATAATGCTATTCCAATAGCAATTAATGCTCCTGTTATCTTCGCCATCTTCTTGTGCTGCCCCGCAAAATAGTTCACAGCACAATTCACAATAGCAAACAATAGCACTGTTGAAAATATCCACAGCATATCCTGCTTTGTAATACAGTCAAATATCAATTGCCATAAATCAATTTTTTCATCTTTTGAATTTAAAAGCCATGTTAAGACATGTACATAAATTGGTATAAACGAAGCAAGGATAGATCCCACCCAGATAATCAGTGCAACCCAATTTAATTTAGGTTTTTCTCTAACCGTTTTCTTTTTCTCTTTGACAGAGCCTCTATAATTATCCATATCTTTACATCTTCATCTAAAATCACAAAACCTCTCCAATAAAGGAGAGGCTTGAACATTGCACATCTCCTAGGTAGGATTTACGATTCACAACCCACTGTCTTCGGATAGGCGCTTATTTATTATATCATTTTTACGTTTTCACGTCAATAGCTTTCTTACATTACATTGATTTCTGAATTGTAGGATTACAATAGATGTGTTACAAAGTCAAATAAAGAGAAAGACGAATGAGTCGACCCTGTGGTATAGTTAAGCTGCTAGACCAAACTCACACAGAAAGGACAACACATTCGTCATGAATACTGTAACACAGACTATGCGGTTTCGTCAATCACTTTTGAACTACGCTGAGAAGCACGGCGTAACCAAAGCCGCCATCAAGTACAATGTGAATCGTCAGTACATCTATCGCTGGAAGCGCAGATATAACGGCGACATTCAGTCTCTCGCCAATAGATCACATCGACCACACCATCATCCGAACCAGCATATGAGCTTAAATGAAAGCCACGGTGGAAGGTGCATAGCAACACACAGTGCCACTACATTTTTCTCTGAATAGTGTTTGACCTTTCCGGTTCTGTAGCGGCCAATCGTTGACTCAGACACCTTTGATTCAAAGGCCAGAGCCTCTTGCGTAAATCCGAAGCGTGTCATCACATATCGTAGTGCTTCTGGAAAACAAGCAGGCATATTCACTAACACCCTGTTTACCTCTTCAGCCCTTTCTTTCTCAGACAGTCTACGTTTCGGGTCTATAATGTGATAGTAGTTTTCAATCTCTATTGGATTTTTCTCAGCATGCGAGGGCATCCAAATCCCTCCCACGTCCGAAACTACTCAAGGTAGCCTCAAACGTGGGCGGAACAGGCAGTGCGATGCTCATTTGGTCAAGTGACGTGCTCGCCAATGTTCGACTGCTGTTTTTTATCCTGCAAAGCCAAAGTGTGCGCAACTTTGCTGGAACTCTATTGCTTTTCATCTTCTTTAGGAGTTTGATGTACTTCCGCATCCGCTCCAACTCCGCAATTCTTTCATAAAGCCACTGGGAATGCGGATAGTCTTCAAGCGAGTTATCACCAGAATCCAACAACTGTTGAATTTCCTTGGTGATTCGGGTATTCATCCGATTCAATGTTGCTTTTGAAGCTTTTGTGATAGCCTCAATAAGCTTGTCCAGATTGAGCTCGAATTTCTCGCTATGACAAATGATGTGCATTTGTACACTCACCTGCCCTTTACAAGTAGTACGGTAAACCGTCATCTTTATTATATCACATTCCATCTTAAAACAAAATATGTCTCGTGGCCTTATCGCCTCGTCATCTTCTCCTTGACCTTGTCTGGCACATCGATCAGGCCAAATCGGTAGAACATCCCATAGATATACGACACACCCCGGATATCTCCCAGCGCCTTGGGTCGGTCCACCACCTCTCCGATTTTACCAATATTGTGATACGCCAGCATCACGGAACTCCATGCAAGGCTCTTGCTGCCCTCTCTACGGTCGATCCACAGTTCCTTGGTGAATTCATCTCCCCTGCCCTTTTTCAGCGTATATGTAAAGGACAAGCCGGACATCGTCTTGAACTTGTATCCCCGAAAAGCCACCACACACTTCCAGAGGTTCTCTTCGCATGGATTTTTCTTCAAGGCAGTGACGGCTCGGTAGTGGCGTTGCCGCTCTGCCCCGGCACTGATATTCTCTGCTTCAGCGTCTTCCGGGAAGTACACGCCTTTCTCATATGGCAGATAAGAGGTCACAGAGGGACGGGACAGATGCAGAGCAATCATGGTAGAGGACACGGCGGTCTTATAGTCCTGCGTGGTGCGGAAGGACTGGAACGTCTGCTGCACGGCATCGGCGATGTCTGACTGGTAGACTCCCGCCGTGATGAGGAGCTTGCGTACCTTAATGGGGTTCAAGGAGAGATCTTCGGCTATGGCTTGCAAGCTCATGTTGTTCTTGTAGAGAGCCACGGTAGCATCCATCAGGTCAGTCAGATTCTTCTCCGCACTGTACTCCGGCTTAACTAGCTTACGAACGGAGCTTTGTGTCTTAGCCACGGGATATTCCTCCTTTCTATTTTCGTCACAAACTATATAACGAATTCTAAAAATAGCCGTGTGAACTTCTAGAGTTCCGTGTCCACACGGCTAGTATGCTTACTTCAGCCTGGCTCTGTTCAACTTATCGTCATCAATTTCACGCCCAGATTCATTGACATAATGCCATTTTGCGATCTCAATGTTTAAATTTTCAATATCTTTCTTAACTTCAGTATCGGCCATATATTTGCTCATTTCTTTGTTTAGAAACTCATTGATTTTCCTCGCAAAATCAATATAATTGTTTACTCTGTAGGTGTCAATCAGCTCCGCTTTCTTTGATGACACATACAAATCACGATGTGAGTATATTTCCCCAAATAAGTCTGTGGATTTTGTCAGATGATGGATAACTTCAAAAAAATAAAAATCCCTAACATACGGCTTATCTGCTAAAGAATACTTCCCCATATAACTCTCGCAAATCAAAAGACCGTCACAGGCTATATTATCAAAACTATCAATCATTTCCTGTTTTGCTTCGTCAACAATATACTCTTCTCTGCCGGATTCCTTTCTTCGAATTCTTCGGAAACGAGCTATTTTATTGACTACACATGAAATAATGAAAAATAGTATAATCAGTCCAGCAATATACATAATCTTAAGTATGTTCTCTGTGCATTTTAGGTTATCACCAAACAAAGACACAATAAATATATCTACTAGACTTGCGGTAAAGTAGCCCAATAACTCTCCATGGTTATCTTGAATGCTACTTTCTATCTTCTGTAAATCTCTGTTCAAGTAATACCTAAACAGCTCTAGATTTTTATGACTGTTTGGATCAAAATCATTACTCATGAATTATCTCCCACTTTAATGGTAATATCTTTCAATTCATCAGCTAAGTCAAGCACTTTTTGTCTTTCACCTTTGCGTGCCGCTTTGATTGCCTCAAACTGGTCTGGGATCAATATCTCTCTATATACAGTGCTGTTACACTTTTTCAAAAAAGAACTTACGTATTCCTCCTGCTCCGTCTCACGTAACTTGTTGATTATCTTTTTTATAATCGCAGCAGTTGTGTACGGAATTTTAAACCAATACCCGTTCCCATGTTTTACCTTTTTCCGTAGGATTTTCACTTGTCGTTTAGAAATTCCCAATGCATCAGATATATACACCACTCCTTTATGGTAATCGCTGTTTTTTGATTCTTTGTCTCCATACAGCCTACCAATAAGAGATAATGCTACAGCATAATTTAAATTGTAGTATTTGTATTTCATCCACCCACAGCCAAAATAATGTGGGCCAAAAGCCATAATATCATCAAAATCCAATTTAGATGCTTCTGCTAGAATAACGTTCTGTTCATTATCAGTATATCCAGCCATTTTAAGTTTATTCCTCGCCTTTCTATTGTATTCTGAAAAATAACACGACAAGATTCAATATAATATACCAGCTTTACTTCGACCGTTGTGAACAACATCTCGTGTGGTCAAAATTCGACAATGCCGAGGAAAAATTCATCGAATGGAATGGCATAGAGCCAGAGGACGATGAAGATGAGGGGGATGACAGCTATAGTGGACTACTAAGCTATCCCCCTGGCCAGCCATGCTCCCACAGCCGCCACCCCCGAAATGTTAAAAATAAATTTCAATCTCTCCAGAACAGGTCTCTCATGTAGAAATTCTCCTAAACATCGTCCATGCAGCTATCGTAGCGGTTAGCGTTCATCCCTCTTGGCACGCCCTAAATCCGTAATTTTATAAACAGGCTCCCCAAGATCATTTTTCCTGACTTCAAAAATATACTTATTTTCGATGCATTTATCAATCAATTCTTCTGAAAAGTTCTTTGACATCAAAAATGACCGACTTGCCGATCCACCTCCAGCAGAAACCATCAAGAGAATCGAATAATAATTATTAGTCATGATGCTACCCTCTCAAAATTAAACAATACCGGCTCTGCATCTTAGCCACAATCACTTGTGTTGCCTGCCGCTCACCGCGTAGAGGTGTGCAAAGTTTCGAGCAGCAAAGCTGTGAGGTGCAAATCCTCACAGCCCAATATTTCTGAAAATTTCCGATTTTATATTACTCTTTTGCAAGTCGTTTTGCAATACACAAGCCAGCTAAAGTTCCCAGCGTGTTGAACAACACATCGTTGACATCTGCCATTCCACGTCCGGTCAAGTACTGTAGTGCTTCGCAGAACACGGACAATGCGAATCCAATAGCGACTATCTTCTTGCCTTTCCGCTTCCACTGCCAGCTTGTTGTTCCATATGGCATATAGAGGATCAGGTTTAGCAAGTTGCCCGCCCATACGCCCGCATTCGGCCACAGCTTCAAATGAAGGCAGACACTCTCGTTGTACCCCAGCGCACGGCGCAACAGCGTGATATTGAGGATCAGAAAGACACAGTATACCGGCGGGAGGCTGGGATGCTCTTTGCGGTTGTGCCATGCAATCGTACCCAACAGTGCCAAGAGGATGATTCCCGAGAGCGACAAGTTTGCAGATATGGCGTAGTGGATCTGGCTCAGTAGTTCTCTCAAACTCCGTAACCCCGGCTCTTGATGGTCTCCACAACTTCATCTACATATTTCTGGCAGGTGTCGTGGTCAGGAGCTTCCACCATAACGCGGACAACCGGCTCCGTGCCGGACTCACGCACGAGAATACGACCAGTGTCGCCCAGTGCCTCTGCCACTTTATTCACATCCACCTGCACAGCCTCATCAGCCTGTGCGGCCTTCTTGTCGGTCACACGGACATTTTCCAGAACCTGCGGGTAGATCTTCAGCGGCTCAGCCAGCTTGCTCATGGGGACCTTCTTTGCCAGCATGACCTCCATCATCTTCAGGCTGGTCAGGATACCATCACCGGTGCTGGCGTACTTGGAGAAGATGATATGACCACTCTGCTCGCCACCAATACGGCAGCCATTCTTGGCCATGTACTCATAGACGTACTTGTCACCCACTGCGGTCTTGGCGTAGCCGATGCCCTTCTCATCAAAGGCCTTATACAGGCCAAAGTTGGACATGACCGTGGTAACGACGGTATTGGTCAGCAGCTTGCCACGCTCCTTCATGTAGCAGCCGTAGATGTACAGAATATGGTCGCCAGTGATGACATTGCCCTTTTCATCCACACACAGGCAACGATCAGCATCGCCATCATAGGCAAAACCGATGTCCAGCCCCTTCTCTACCACGAACTTCTGCAGACCCTCGATGTGGGTAGAGCCAGCGTTGTTGTTGATATTCGTACCGTTCGGCTTGTTGTTGATGACATAGGTATCTGCGCCCAGAGCATCGAACACAGACTTAGCGATGTTCCAGGAACTACCGTTGGCGCAGTCCAGACCAACCTTGACGCCCTTGAAGGAGTAGACGCCCAGAGAGATCAGGTAGCCCATGTAGCGGTTGCGGCCGGACACATAGTCCACTGTGCAGCCGATATGCTCCCGGTGGGCAAAGGGAAGCTCCGGCCAGTCCTTATCGAATACATGAAGCTTTCCGTCAATGTAATCCTCGACTAACAGCAAGATTTCCTCCGGCATCTTCTCGCCATAGCAGTCGATCAGCTTGATGCCGTTATCGTAGTAGGGATTATGGCTGGCAGAGATCATGATGCCGCAGTCGAAGTCATCCACACGGGCGATATAGGCCACGGACGGGGTGGTGGTGACGTGCAGCAGGTAGGCGTCTGCGCCGGAGGCGGTCAGACCTGCGACCAGGCTGTACTCAAACATATAGGAGCTGCGGCGGGTGTCCTTGCCAATGACGATACGAGCAGGCTCGTGGTCGTTGTTGCGCTCCCGGATCATATTGTAATACCAGCCGAGGAAGCGCCCCACCTTATAGGCATGGTCAGCGGTCAAAGTGATTCCAGCTTCACCACGGAAGCCATCGGTCCCAAAATATTTTCCCATTATTTAATTTCCTTTTCTCTTGGCTTTATTTTTACAACGCATTGACATAACTCCTGGAATTATTGCCCATGCAATATATATTAACTTTTTTTTCAAAGAAATTGGAACTTTTAAGCTAATCCAAAGTTGCTTTCTTAGATTACGAACGCAGGAATCATACAATTCCTGATATTCCTTTTCCATATTGCTATTCAAAAGTCCCCATGCAATCGTTAAATTGAATGCTCGCCTATGATAGTTCCATGCATCCAATATTGCCGGATTGGATTTTTTCCAATGCTCTTTTTGAATTTCCAGCGACTTGATTCCGCAGAGATTACTATTAACATTGAATTTTCTCATTGCCGAATTAGGATTGCTCACCTGATGATAAACACACTTTTCACCTACAGCAACCCTATCAACAAATTGAAGGCAGTCAATGTTAAACAACATCCCTTCACCATACCAAATCTTTTCATCAAAGAGAATATCGTTATCTCTCAGGAATGACATTTTATAAATTTTATTCCACACAGCAACAAAAATATCGCCCAAATATATCCATTCAATCGCTTTTTCAGCTTCCACAACATATTCTTTATCGCTAGAGTTCATGCTGTAATCTGAATAGTTATTTTTGTTCATGCCGATTTCACAATTATTTTTTTCAACGAGTTCTAATAAATATGAAATATAATTTGGCTCAACCCAATCATCTCCATCAATAAATGTCACATATTCACCCGTTGCAATTTTCAGTCCCGCATTTCTTGCGGATGAAACGCCGCCATTTTCTTTATGTATGCAGATTATTCTACTATCTCTCTTTGCGAGTTCATCAATGATTTGGGCTGAGTTATCTGGGGAACCATCATTGACCAGAATGATTTCCACATCTTTGTAGTCCTGATTCATAACAGATTCCACGGTCTTCAAAATAAATTTTTCTACATTATATACCGGTATAATAACGCTCACTCTTTTTTTCATGTCATACCTCTTTCTTTATAACGAATAGATTTGCGGGCTATAAACTCCTAACAAATTGTCAGATTTGATATTTAAGCCGTACAAATTTTAGATTATGAAGAACGAGGCCATTTGTAGCGAAGTTATATGAAGCTAATTTCCATTTAGTAATTTCAATTATCCAATTATATTCATACCAGTAATTATTTAATAGTTGCTTTGCCCCCCCCCCCGCACATATTTTGCTTTATGCAACAGAGTCTTTACAGTATCTTTTAAATACCTTTCCGGATAACATTTTCTTACAGCGTTTTTAAATGTGCATCCTTTGTTCAGTTCCCTAAAAAATGCTTCTCGTTGCTGTGGTTTTTGAGATGGATGTTGTAACTGGTGGTTGTGTTCGATTGCTCTTTTCAATTCAACATCTTTAAGAACTAAATCCGACTGCTCTATAAGTTTCTTTCCCTTCTCGCTTTGACACAGTATCAAGGAAACACCTTTATCCTGAATTTTCTTTTCTAGTTCACTTCCCCATGAATCCCCAAGTGTGATGTCTCCTGCTCTACCAAGTTGCGCATAATTACATTGATAACAATTTTCTGTATACGATGTCGAATTCAAAAACGTCATCAAATAATTATCTGTTACTGTCGGAACAGCAAATTGCTTTCCATTTTGTTCTAGCTTAAAACTATTTTTTACTCGAAATTTTATCCTTTCAATATCTACCAGCTTAATATCATAGTCATCCAAAAATTTCTCCAGAATTTTAGGAGAAGGCGTTCCGTGACAAATCAAATCAATCGTATATAAATTATGATGATTTTTAGTATAATGTTTCGCAGCAGCAACCTGACATGGCAAACCAACAAAAAGAATCTTTTCCCCATCTTTAAGCCGCTCTAACACTTTTTTATAGATTCCCCCCGGGTTACTTTTCACATACTTTGAGCCAAGAAACTTGCCCACTTCTCCTTCTGTTTCAGCAAAGTCAAACTCAAATCGGCCCGAATGGAAAGTACAGCTACAAACAACGCCTCCGTTTCTAATAAAAGCGCGCTCTATTGCTGTCGCAAGTCCTCCAGACGATGATTCTTCTCGGATGTTCTCGTCTGCGGCCCATCCTTGATTCCAACAAATCGGCTTTACCAGCATTAGTTCGTGATTATTTTGACACGCTTTATGGCAAGCATTGCAATTAATGCATTTTTCCAAATCAATTATTGCATTATATTCTATCATCGAATCAACGACCTGTATTGCGCCTTTAGGACAAATATCAATGCATTCCATACACCCTGTGCATTTTCCTTTTTCACACACCGTAATCATATCATTGTTTCCCTTTTAATTTCAGCAATTTTTTTAACATCGGAGACCAAACATCCGAAAACGAATATATCGCAATCAGCATCAAAGCACATTGGAGCGTGAGCCCAAACAAATTGTCTACAAACATTAGGCATGCCGACAGAATCAGAATTGCGCTTCCAACTATAAATTCTTTATTTTTTATATTATATCGAATATATTTTCGTGTATGGAAGAGCCTAAACACAAATACAAGCATATAGCTAATACATGTGGCAATTGCCGCCCCATAAACACCAATCAACGGAATCAATGCTAAATTCATTACGATATTAAATATCGCGCCAAACATACCGGAAAAAAGATATCCAAAGCTATCCTTATGAACTGTGTAACTGGTTGCCATAAATGTGGCCAATGTCAAATACACACATCCAACTGTTAGAAAAGGTGTATATTTCCAAGCGACATAATACTCCTTTGCAACATATATACTCAGGAAAGGTTTCATAAAAGTAATCAGTCCGATGCCAATTAACATAACAATTCCGATTAATGTTCTAAAGATTTTGTTGTTATACTCATTTTCATCTTCTGTTCCTTCTTCCCGAATTGCAGAATAACTCCACGCCTGGTTAAAAATTGTTGTGAGCGTAGACACCAATGTTGGAAGTTTATATGAAACCGCATAGATGCCGTTAGCAGCAATTCCAACCATACTGGACACCATAACACGATCAGATGAATTCATAATCCACCACATAAACGAATTGGGGATTAGAACAATCGAATATCTGATCATTCGTTGCAGCAGTTTTTTATCAACTCCCGAAAAGGAAAATGATCGGTATCCTTTTCCCATTATTAAGGCATATGTTGCCGTAAGGATATTCGCAATAATGTATGCGTTTAAATATCCCTCAATTCCGCCCTTAAACACCACGAGGAACAATATATTCAGTGCTGCAATAAAGAAAGTGTGGAGAACATTTCCAATTGAATAATAGACAAGCAATTCCTTTCCGCGCAAATCACATAAATAAAGTTGGCTCGCCGCTAAAGAAATCACATAAAAATACACAAATACCGAATACTGTGAAATTCTGTTAAATGAATGACATATCGGAAAAATCACCAACCCAACAACCATTCCTATCAACAGAAGATTTGTCCCTATTTGTGTGATTTTATCCTTGTTTGCATCCTTATCAAGCGCAAACCGCATAACCGATTCACAGATGTTCAACGTAAGAACTGGAGCCGCAACTGTTCCAACTGTTGCAATCAAATCAACTACACCGTATTCTGTTGTTGTAAGGGCATTTGTATATAGTGGAATCAGGAAAAAAGAAATCAACTTTGATCCCAGATTCCCCAATGTAAAAATCATTGTGTTTTTTATCAAATAACTATTTCTGCTATTCCCCATGACTAGCCAATTTCTCCCGAATTATCAATGTTGTTTCATCAAATGCCTTGATGCCTTTTGGCTTTCTTTCTTTGCATAAATTTTCTCTCCACGAGTAGTATAATATTGGAAACGGTACCAGCAATCTTAAACACTTACGGAGAAAAAATCTGGATCACCAAGGACAGTGCACATGCAAACCTTTAACCTGCCTCACAATCCGGCTCGTTTCGTCAGGTCTAATTGAAAATGTCCATCAACACATAACCCCAATGCACAGCCATTTCATTTTATGTATTGCGTATATAAAAGTGAAAATTTGCTTGATTCGTCTGTTCAAAACGCCACTCATAGATTTTCTTTTAAATATTCCAAAGACTTTTTTCTTTCTGAACTTAAGATTTCGTCAATCTTCACCTTATCTAAATTTTTATCCAGGACAGCACCCAACTCCGAAATTTCTGTAACCACATGGTCTTTGATTTGCAGGCGTCTCGTCAAATCCCCAAGTTTGTTTCGGTTGCTTTCCCGAATTATAATTGCCAATCGCTTTCCAAATTTTGCACCAAAAAGAGCCCCATGAAAGGTATCTGTAATAATGCATTCCGCCTCCTGAAACGCTCGTAAAAGTTCAAATGGCTTTAGGGGCTTGTTCAAAGGAATCCATTCCTGCTCACCAAACGGGGCAATCATCTTTAAATTTCGCTTATCGCAATAATCTCTTATTGCTCGTATTTCTTCGGGTGAGCTAATTCGGTTGCTATATGCGTAGATGATACAATATCTTGCAGGCAGTTTATACTCCAACTTTGCCTGAGCAATCTCTGCTGTAAAATCACCAACTGCAACAGGATCCAAGTTGTATACAAACTCTTTCGAGGAAAGGTTCTGAATAAAATGGGCTGTATTTGTATCCCGAACCGAGATGGCTGAAAGTTTTCCAAGTGCTTCAGAAATCGCTTTTTTCAATTCTTCCGAAAGCATTTCTACCCTTGTAAAACCACAACTCGCCGCATAAGTTATAACATTATCGGCATTTTGTACATTGCCAAAAAGCTGCTGTGAAAATCCCCACTCAACTTTCTGCAAACAGTTAAAAACCTCATCGCTTCCAATCACACAGTCATCATATTGTGTATCCGCATCAGATGTGTTCAACTCAGTAGAATTTCGGAACTCAGAAAAGATTTTTTTCATCCGAGTTTGTACAACTTTGCCTCTGATGCGCGCCACAAGTTTTTTGCAAGAATGTTGCTTCTGATTTTTACGTGCCGCATTTCTCGCAACATCCCTTTCTGCACACTGTAAGTTCAGTTTTTCATTTTTGCCCTTCTCGATGTCAGCAAAAAAGACTTCAAATCCAAGACTTTCAATCATCTTTTTCAACGAGTATGCCTGCAACACAGATCCGTAATTGTCAACCTGTTGCATCGATATTATTTCAACTTTTTTCATGTTTTTCCTCTTCTAGACAATTTATAAAATTGACATAATCAAATTGATCGATGCAGCGTTTTCCTGTGATGGAAATCGTCCTATATAGATTCTTTCTGCTTGCATCGTAGTTTTTCAAATAGACAGCACTCATTATGCCTTCCACCGGCTCCGGCACAAATACGACCTTATGCGCATAGGGCAAGGCGTCGAACCGCTTCAGCAGCTTGTACCCCCCCCCCGCATAATTGGAGAGCATAACACCCATGTTGTTTTTGTCGATACGCTGTTTTCGCTCGTTCCATTTCTCAATAGCTTCGGCAAAGCTCTTATAGTGCATGAAGTAAACCTTTATCCCAAGAGCACCAACGCCGACCGGGTAGTCCTTCCCGCTGTCCTTCACTTCCTGAATGGGCGTGTCGATAAATTCGTCAAAATTCTCGAGTGCCTTCACGAAATCCTCCGGCGTCAGGAACAGATTGATGAATGGGCTCCGGAACTGCAGCCCCAGCCAATGATAAATAAATCCGCCTGCGCAGTTGCTACAAATCAAAGTCGGCGTTGTATTGTTCAGCCGCTCTCGATTTTTTGCATTGATTTTGTCATGCAGGAAGTTCAAGACTCTCTTCTGAATCCCCATAGAAAACACCTCACAATACAATTCCAAACAATCTATATGCCAGTTTAACATCCAGCATGGCCACACGTGTGAGTGCCTTTCCCTTCTTTGACACCGGTGCGTTCAGATACGATTTTCCATAGTTCCGGTAAAGCTGTTGGAATTCGTCCAGCACCGCTTTATTTTTATATCCCGCTTTTGCCATCAGCATCAGGCATTGGTTGCAGGCATAGACAATGCCAGTCTCCGCCTCTTTTTGCAGGCTGGGATAATGCGCAAAAACAAAGGCAAGCTGCTCTTTTTTTCCCTGTATGCTGTCCAACCGCTTCTCCGAAAATCCGCTTGTCGTGATACTGTTTGGGCTTTTCCGATAAAGATAGCCCACTTGGGTAGTCGCTACAATACGGGATGCCTTATCTACTACTTTATAGGTCGTAAAGACATCTTCATGGTATTTCCCGACCGGGTAGCTGACATCGTCAAACAGCTCACGCCGGTAGACTTTTGCCCATGCAGTCGTACCGATTTCAGAGCCGAGCAGAAACTTCTGCATCTGCTGTATCGGGTCATCATAGACATTGACCTTTGCGATATCATCAGGCAAAGGGACCTCTGCCCACTGCGCATCTGCTTCACAGCGCACATTAGAAAATGCGATAAAATCAGCTTGATAATGTTCTGCCAGCTCCAATGCCGTGCTGATAAAGCCCGGAGCAAGCATGTCGTCACTGTCAACAAAGGTGATAAAATCGCCTTTTGCAGCTTCGATTCCGGTGTTCCGTGCCGCCGACAGCCCAGCGTTTTCCTGATGGATGACCTTCACACAGCTGTATTCTGCTGCATACCGGTCACACAGTGTGCCACTGTTATCCGTAGAGCCATCGTCTATCAGAATGACTTCCATATCGCTGATGTTCTGTGCCAAAATGGACCTCATACAGTCAGCCAGATATTTTGACACATTATAAACAGGGACAACAACGCTAACCATATTTATCCATCTCCTTTATGCCCAGAAAGGCAAATATGCATATTGTGCCGTTGAAGCTGCTTTCAAAAATAGAACTATCATTCCTGCAACTACTCCCATTGTATATATACTTTTTGTTGCTCCACTCCAAAGCCCACAGGATTTGGAAAATAATAATATAAGGAATGGTTGAAAAAGCATTGACAAACGCTGTGCGCCATCAAACGACAATCCTATAATATTAATGCTGACATAACACAGTGAAAAAAGCATGACTTCAAAATCTATGTGATGCTCCTTTTTACTCCAATCCAATCGGAACGCAGAGAGTAAAATAATTGCAAGCACAATAACCCAAACAATAACAATACCGTTTGCCTCATTGATTTTCCATCGTCCATTACCATATCGCACTGCATAAATGGGAAACCATCGAAGAATAATTGGAAGAAATGCGGCTCCGACAACTCCAACCACCATCATTACTATGGTACTGATGATAATAGACTTTCTTCCCGCTGGTATTTTTTCGAAGATAACCGCCAAAAAAAAGACACAACAAGATACATGAAATGTGCAAGCGAGAAGCACGCCAATGACAAATCTTTTCCAATTTCCTTTTTTTAATTCTACCCACGCAATGCAGCAAAGACTAACACCAATTCCCTGCCGCAAAACATTAATTGAGAGAAGATATGAACCAACAGCCAAAAACGAAAAGACCGAAACAATCACGTTACTTTCTATATAAGTGCTTACTAATTTGTAGATACCGTATACAAAAATACCAGCGCACAACGCTATGAAGAGTTGCGTAGGTACCATTAAATCACCACAAATTTTTTCAAGGATCATAAAACCCTTTTCTGTGGTGAAGAAATGATGATTCCATTCACCTTTAATGAGGCCTCCCCAACTCAGTTCCTGAACCGCCTCATAATATTTTATATAACTGACAGTATCTACTCCAACCGTTTTATTTCGCAAGGCAGACAACAGAAAAACAGCCAAAAATGACATCGCCACAAAGAAATTCGATCCTTCGCTTTTTACATTTCCAACAGTATATAATACTGTTCCTTTTTTTGTTACACACCAAAGTAACAATATATAAACAATAAGAATTATGTACGCACTCATACTGGTGTTTTAGCACCTTTCTGTTTTTTTGCGTTATGGAAATAAATCTTTTCGATTTTCTCAAAGCACTGATTCAACTCATACGTCTCGCAGACAAACTCCCGTCCGGCCTGTCCAAGCTCATGCCGCCTATCTGCATCCATATACATTTCATACATAGCCTGTGCCAGCTCCTGCGGGTGCTTGCGCGAAACCACAACGCTGGTTTTTCCCGGCACAGTTGCTTCCATCAGTCCTGGAATATCACTAATAATAACAGGCGTACAGCACGCCTGCGCCTCAACCGCCGAAACGCCAAACGACTCCGACTCCGACGGGATTATACCACAATCCATGCACGCCCACGCAAGAGCCGCTTGTTCCTGCGGAATGAATCCCAGCCAATTTGTGATATTCTCGATTCCAAGCTCTTTTGCAAGGGCTTTATATTCGTTTTCCTGCGGTCCCTTTCCTGCGATTCGGAGCTGCACCGGCACTTCCGGGTGCTGTTTTTTCAGCAGTGCAGTTGCCCGGAGCAGTGTTGCAATGCCATATTTATCCGAAAGCGATTTCACCGTACCGATAACATAATCTCGACCGTTCTTGGTGTTGACGGTATCATACTTTTTCCCCGGTGTCTTGTCCGGTGAAAAAAGCTCGCAGTCCACGCCAAACGGTGTAATAGCAAAAGGCTTTCGGGTATACTGAGATGCTTCTTTTGCCATTGCCTTACTTGTGGAGAGGAGATAAGCTGCTTTGTTCAGGCTGAACTGAAGCATCATCCGGTGAAGGATACTCTTCTTGGGAAAATCGTATATATCCGATCCCCATACAGACAAATAATAAGGCGGAAGATTCGCCAATGCGGCAACTGTTCCATAGCTGGTTGCATAGTGTGCATTGATCACATCCGGTTTTATTTCATTTACGTTTTCGTGAACTTTTCTTGCCTGAAACAGATATTTGAGTTTTTGCGCGTCACTTCCGCGTACTCCTGCACCACTGTTGATGTAGTGAACGGTGCAGCCCTCTATTTCACCTTCTGTAAAAGAGATCACATCGATTTGATGCCCACGATTCCGGAACCAGTGGCACCATTTTTGGGTGTGATAATTATTTGCAGGTGCAATAAAACATATTTTCATGGGTTTGATTCCTCAGTTTTTACAGAGTCCGAACCAGCACATCTGCAATTCTCTCACACGCATGACCGTCGCCATACGGGTTGCTTGCTTTGCTCATTGCATCATACTCTTCTTTGTCGGAAAGCAGACGACTGAATTCGTTATAAATGGTTTTTTCTTCGGTGCCGACCAGTTTCAAGGTTCCCGCTGCAATGCCTTCTGGACGTTCCGTCGTGTCACGCATAACGAGAACCGGCTTGCCGAGAGACGGCGCCTCCTCCTGAATTCCACCAGAGTCAGTGAGAATCAGGTAACTACGGCTCAGGAAGTTATGGAAATCCAAAACATCCAGTGGTTCGATAATGTGGATGCGGTCATCGCCACCAAGGAACTCATCTGCAATTTCACGCACAACCGGGTTCATGTGGATTGGATAAACTGCCTTCACATCCGGATGCTCATCCATCACATGGCGAATTGCCTTGAACATATGACGCATCGGCTCTCCAAGGTTTTCGCGGCGATGTGCAGTAATCATAATCAGACGGCTACCCTTTGCCCATTCCAGCTCAGGGTGAGAGTAGCTCTCACGCACAGTGGTTTTCAGCGCATCAATTGCCGTATTACCGGTAACATAGATGCTATCCGGATTTTTGCCTTCCTTCAGCAGATTCTGTTTAGAAAGTTCAGTGGGGGCAAAGTTAAACTTGCTGATGATGGAAACAGCCTGACGGTTGAATTCTTCCGGGTACGGGCTATAAACATTGTAAGTACGCAGACCAGCCTCAACGTGACCAACAGGAATCTGCAAATAGAAGCAGGCCAACGCAGTCACAAAAGTCGTAGAAGTGTCGCCGTGAACCAGAACGACATCAGGTTTTTCTTTTTCCAAAACTTCCTTGATGCGATTCAAAATATTGGTAGTTACATCGAACAGAGTCTGCTTGTCCTTCATAATAGACAGATCGTAGTCAGGCGTGACATCAAAGGCTTCAAGAACCATATCAAGCATTTGGCGGTGCTGTCCTGTCACACATACCACGGTCTGCAGTTCTTTCCGCTTCTTCAGCTCATTGACAAGCGGGCACATTTTGATTGCTTCCGGTCTGGTACCGAAAACGAGCATTACTTTTTTCATAATATATAGTCTCCAAAAGAAAAGGCTGTGCAGAATTTGATCTGCCCTTTCTGCACAGCACTTCTCATCATATTTTAAATGTGATACACGCCCGGCAGATCAATGATATTATGGCAATCCAGGACTACCTTGCCAGACAGCTTGTCCACATTCTCGCGGATTTCGGTGTGCTTAACCATGACGACAACCATATCAACATCTGCAAGGAAAGTGTCTAGATCATGATACTGATTCTTGACCACATCCTTTGTAATAAACGGGTCGTAAACCTTCAAACCGGTTGCCAAATGGCGTTCCTGGCTCTCCAGCAACTGCAGCGTGGGGGACTCACGCATATCATCCACATTCTCTTTGTAGGTCAAGCCATAGAGACCAACGCGGCTCACATCCGTAAGACCCTTTTCCTTCATGATCTCATAGATACGGTTCAGCACGAAGTCCGGCATACCGTCATTGGTCTTCATGGACTCGTCAATGACCTTTGCCAGAGACGGATAGTCACCAACAAGGAACCAAGGATCAACGCTGATGCAGTGACCACCAACACCGGGACCCGGCTGCAGGATGTTTACGCGAGGATGCATATTGCAAATCTTGATGATCTCATAGACATCCATATTGTCGTGACGGCAGATTTTTGCCAGTTCGTTTGCAAAGGCGATGTTGACCGCACGGAAGGTATTCTCAACAACCTTAGTCATCTCTGCAGTACGGATATCTGTCACAACAATCTCGCCCTGGCAGAAAGAAGAATACAGAGTCTTCACCTTCTCACCAATCGCCTTATCATCAGCACCAATCGTGCGGTTATTGTGCAGCAGCTCGTAAACCATGTTGCCGGGGATGATACGCTCCGGAGCATGGACGAGATTGATATCCTCACCAATCTTGAAACCATTCTCTTCAATCACCGGGCGAACATACTTGTCGATGGTTCCCGGAGAAACAGTGGACTCGATAACCACGGTAGCCCCCTTCGGGCAGACACGCATAACGTCTTTAACAGCCTCAACAACGTAGCAGGCATCAACCTTCTTGCTGAACTTATCATACGGTGTAGGAACAGACACGATGTAAGTATCGGTGACCTGATATTCGGTGGTAAACTTGATACCGGCATTCAAAGCATTCTGGAACAGTTCATCCAGTCCCTTTTCCTTGAAAGTGGTTTTACCTGCATTCAAGGTAGCAACCAGCTCCTTATTATAGTCAGTACCAATAACCTCTACGCCGTGAGATGCCATCATCAAAGCAGTAGGCAAACCAATGTAACCCAGACCAATTACGTTAACCATTATTCTTTCCTCCGTCATTAGTTCAGCAATTCGTGCAACCGCTTTTCAAAAGCAATCGCAATCTGTTGCCGCGAATATTTTTCATGCATCAATTTTCTTGCTTCAGTGCGATGCTCACTGTATTTAGAATAGTTCTCGACCATTTCATCGAAAACTCCCGCAAGCTGTTCCGTATGATCCGGAGAGACACATCTGCCCATCTCCGATTCGTTTACAATGTCACAAGAGTCACCTTCTGCGACAAGCAACACAGGACAACCAATTCCGAGTGCTTCATACACCTTTGTTGGAATGCTGTCCTTCATATTAGAGTTCTTCAAAGGGATAAAACTCATCTTCGCATATGACAGAAGCGTAAACACCTTCTCATGCGGAAGCACTCCGCAGAAACGGACATTATCAAGCCCGCGCTCCTTTGCCTGCTGCTCCAGCACATCCTTTTCTGCGCCTTTACCAAAGAGCAAGAACTGGACTTCCTTATGCTTTGATTGCTCTGCCATATCCAACAGTGCTCCTAAGCCCTGCGCTAAGCCAATATTACCAACATAAACGCAGGTAAACTTCTTATCGAGTTCATATTGAGCAATCAAATCATTATCAATGGTACTGTTCTCAACACTCTCGTCAAAACCATTGCCGACAAGTTTCACCTTGTCCACATGAGCCTCTCCACCCTTAGCACCGCCAACTGAAATCACATGACCTTTGATTTTTTCAACTTTGCCAGGGGAAACGGTAGTCACCCAATCCGCATGCTTGTACATGAAGCGAGTAATCGTTCTGAACACTTTGCAATAGATGCTCCCCTCTGTAAAGCTGCCCATTTCAAGTGCCACGTCCGGCCAGATATCGCGCACATCATATACCAGTTTTGCACCCTTACACTTTGCGATAATCCATCCGGGAATGCTTACCAGTGGAGGTGGCGAAGTCGTGATAACCACATCTACCTTGCCCGCCTTCATAGCAGTAAAAATGGATGTGATGCCAAAACTGAGGTTGTTAAGCATTCGCATTACTGTTGTTTTCTTTTTCATGCGAATTGCCGGAGAATAGAGAATTTTCTCTCTTCGTGGCTCAATTTTTCCATTTCCCTTATTCGTGGAACTTGCTATCACCACAACCTCATCGCCTTGGTCGATGAAGGCATCGGCCATGGTGCGCATTCTATATGAACACGCCTGAGCTGTGGGATAGTATTCATCTGTGTGAATCAAAATCCTCATATATGTACAACCTCTTCTTTTCTGTCTTCCTCAAATAAACTTGTGCGCTTCACGCGCGTGTTATGTAGACTGCGGTGTGTACACCACAACTGCTATTGGCCTATGGCTATGTGTACACATCGCCTCTATCGGTGATTTCAACCCCTTTGTTATGGAAAGACCTTTGTTTATTCCTGATGTCACATTCTCGAAAAATCATTGTAGCATCAACACTTTTCGGTGTTTTCTACGTTCATATCATCTCGGTGGACTCTGGCATAAACACAACCTAACGTAACAATCATCTGTGAGCCTCATTTTCGGCTCATCGTCTCGCAACAGTAACCGCTTCGTTTATGCCTGACTCCACAAAGCATTGAAATATGCCGTAGTATCAATACTTTTCAGCGTTTTCCTCATCTTTTTCGCTTCGGTGGACTCTGGTATAAACATCTCTTTACCGTAGCGTCCTTATGAGCCGTACACCCTTATCTTCAAGACCGATTTCAGTCTCAGATGACATTTTCATCGTCCTACAAGGCTCGCAGAATGATAATGTCATCGAAAGACCTATGTTTATGCCTGATGTCACTTTTCTCGGATTTTCGCCCGATTTTTGTCTATATTGCTACAAAATCAAACTATCCAGCCGTTAGTTTTTGCCACTCATGGCAGTCGTCTGCCCCTCAGAAACACCCTCGGTGCTTTCAGGCATAAACAGGATTTTCACGGTTGCCAGCATGATTTTCAAATCTTCGATCAGGCTGGGGTGTGCAATATACATCAGATCCATCTGCAGCTTATCGTAGGGGGTGGTGTTATACTTGCCGTACACCTGTGCATAGCCGGTCAGACCAGCCTTTGCCTGCAAGCGCAGCGCAAACTCCGGCATTTCCTCACAGTACTGTGCGGCGATCTCCGGGCGCTCCGGACGAGGGCCCACAACAGACAGATCACCCTTCAGAATGTTCAGCAACTGCGGCAGCTCGTCCAGACGGCAGGCACGGATAATGTGACCGACCTTCGTGATACGGTCATCTTTGTCGCCGGTGGACAGACGTGCCACGCCGTCTTTTTCTGCATCCACACGCATGGAGCGGAACTTCAGAATCTTGAACTGCTTACCATCCTTGGTCAGGCGCACTTGCTTGTAAAAAGCGGGACCACCATCGGATTTGACCGCAATGGCCGTAATCAGAAACAGCGGACTCAGAATGATCAGTGCCACCAGCGAGATCACAATATCCATCATACGCTTGACGAACAAGAATTCCGGGCTTGCCATATAGCGGCCCACCCGCAGCATCGGCAGATGGAACATATGCATCGGATGAGCGCCGCTCATGATAACGTCGCCAACGCGGGGGATGACGAACATATTGATGCCCTTCCCTACACAGTGCTTCAGGATAATGTTTCGCTCATGGCTGTGAACACCACTGACAAAAACCGTCTCCATGCCGTCCAGAATGCTCAGGTCTGCCAAGCACTCCGACACGCTCAGGGTGACCTGCACATCGTATTTCTTACTCAAGCCGTACTCGCCGATGAGCTTTTCCATGCCGTGTCGTACATCGTAGACAACTGCGGTCTTCTGCGGCGGGAAGGTCGTGTAGTACCATTTATGTGCGCAGGATGCCCAAATTGCAGACATCACCAACTGCCCCGCAATTGCCGCGATACCCGGCAACAGGTTGCAAATCTTTGCCGACATCAGGCAGATCACGATGTACAAGATGCCATCGGTTGCCATCGCGCCAAGGATCTGACTGTACACCAACTCCGAGATCCGCTGCATCGACATCAAAAATGCGTCGTATACCTTACCCAAAATGATATACAGAAGGAAAAACAGGCACAAAATCGCCAGATTTCCCTTCCATGCCAGATTTGCGTAGGTCTGGTGCGAGTAGTACAGGAACCAGCAGGCCGCAAACGGCAGCTCGATCATCAGAACGTTCAAGATCTTTACGATCCGCAACATCACATCATGCTGAAACTTTGACATAATCCTCTCCAATAACTCCTTTAGCTTTTCCTTGCGACTCTCTCAACTTCTCCAACGCATTTTTCCAATGCGCTTTACAGAAACCGTTTTGAGGCGCGCTATCATCCACACAAACCGACATCTTCTCCCGTTTTGTGGTTAGCTGAAACATTCAGATTTTCGCTTTTCCTTTTAGACCCCTGCGCCAGCTCCAACCGATGTTGCCTCGAATCCACCTTCTCCCACCGCATCCCGATGGCATCTAGCTTTTCTATGCGTTCCTCTGTCAGAACAGCGCAACTTTTTTCAGGATTCTGGCGGGTATACCGCTGTCGCTTGACCCAATTTCCGAGGTTGTGACCGCTCGGTGACACATATTCTGCCGGGACGTTCAGATCGCCGTGGGCATCAAAATAGCGCTTTGCTTCCTGATAACCTTCGTTCCACTGACGGTCATTGCGATCACCCCAGTACATCCCGATCCGGTTGAGCCGTTCTACCTGCTCGTCTGTCAGCTTTCCCTTCGGATACGCCCATTGCTGGCTTGCGACCCACTGCCCCAGCCGTTCACCAGCCGCTGTCACATAGGAACGCGGGATATTCAGGTTGCCGTTTTCCTCATAGTAGGCGGCAGCCAGCGCATAAGCCTTTTCCCACTTGTCTACCCGTGCCTGATACTTTGCAAGCGCTTTCTGGTACTGGTAGACCGTGGTCACATATTTCGGGGCAGGCAAAATGCCCCTGACAACGACTTCGCCAAGGGTCATGTCGATTGCAATATGTCCATTGAAAAGTTCTTCGGCCATGTCGCAGTTATTATCCAGATATCGGATGTTTGTTGTCGTCAGCCCCAGCAGTTTTGCTTTCGGACATAACTTTTTCAGGCTCTCCAGCTGGGTCTTGAAGATATATTCACTGGGCGAAAGCCAGATCACGACCTTCTCCGAGTTGTCCTCGATCAGCTTGAACTCAATATAGCTCTTTCCGGTGCCGGTCGGGTGAACAACAGGGGCCTTGCCATACTGCTCCATCATCCGGATTGCCGCATGATATGCTTTTTCGTTGTGCTCAAACAAACGCAATGCCATATAACTCTCTCCCCCCCCCCCGCAAATCAGAGGTATCCTCTAGATGGAAAATGGAGGATACCAATCTTTCAACATTGTTGTTTGGCCTCTCTTATTATTTTATCATGGTTATATCTGGGAATCAATAGAAATCCGAGGAAATATATCCATCCACGTCTTAAAAAATTTTCGATTTAACCTAATCTTTTTTACATATTACCCAGTTTCGCATAAAAACTCCAGATAAAATCACCGATCGGCAAAATGTGTGGTCATATAGTTGTCCATAGTGCTGGGTCAGAGTTACTACACCCAGCGAGTACAGCCGCACACAAGACCGCTGTTCCTGCTATTATAGCAATTCAACTTTTTAATGCAACAGAAACATCGTTGAATTGCATATCGCAAATATGCGGTTTAAGTGTTGCGCTAATTTCTTGACTTGCGATAGTCGCCTATATCGTATCTCGCAAAGAATAACACCACAAGGGGCGGTTGCATCTCATGTTGCAGCCGCCCCTTATTATGTTATTGCTGATCGTTCTTCTGTGAATGTTTTCCGTATATCATTTCCTGGATTTTAACAACACAAAAAACACCCTTCCTTTCACGGAAACCCGCAAAAGGAAGGGTGTAGAACTCAAGTTCCTGTTGTCGTACCAATCACAGCATGTTCGTACCAGCAAAGCCGGTACTAGCTGTCATTCAGCACGGCACCTCAAGCACTTTTGAGCGTAAGAACGCAATTAGCAGTTCTCAGCGAAGTACTTAATGGTACGAACCATCTGAGAGGTGTAGGAGTTCTCGTTGTCGTACCAAGACACGACCTGAACCTGATAGGTGTCGTCGTCGATCTTAGCGACCATGGTCTGGGTAGCGTCGAACAGAGAGCCGTAACGCATGCCGATGACGTCAGAAGAGACGATCTGATCCTCGTTGTAGCCGAAGGACTCAGAAGAAGCAGCCTTCATTGCAGCGTTGATAGACTCCTTGGTGACGTCCTTGCCCTTGACGACAGCAACCAGGATGGTGGTAGAGCCGGTGGGAACAGGCACACGCTGAGCAGAGCCGATCAGCTTGCCGTTCAGCTCGGGGATGACCAGGCCGATAGCCTTAGCAGCACCGGTGGTGTTGGGAACGATGTTCTGTGCGCCAGCACGAGCACGGCGCAGATCGCCCTTGCGCTGAGGACCATCCAGGATCATCTGGTCGCCGGTGTAAGCATGAACAGTGGTCATGATGCCGGAAACGATGGGATAGGTCTTGTTCAGGGTGTCGGCCATGGGAGCCAGGCAGTTGGTGGTGCAGGAAGCAGCGGAGATGACCTGATCCTCAGCGGTCAGGGTCTTCTCGTTGACGGAGTAGACGATGGTCTTCAGATCGTTGCCTGCGGGAGCAGAGATAACGACCTTCTTTGCGCCAGCCTGGATGTGAGCCATGCTCTTCTCCTTGCTGGTGTAGAAGCCGGTGCACTCCAGAACGACATCAACGTTCAGCTCGCCCCAGGGAGCATCCTTTGCGTCCTTGACAGCGTAGATCTTGATCTCCTTGCCGTCAACGATGATGGAGTCCTCGGTAGCCTCGACGGTGTGCTTGCCCTCGCCGATCTTGCCGCAGAAAGAACCCTGAGCAGTATCGTACTTCAGCAGGTGAGCCAGCATCTTGGGGCTGGTCAGGTCGTTGATTGCGACGACCTCGTAACCCTCAGCATCAAACATCTGACGGAAAGCCAGACGGCCAATACGACCAAAACCATTGATAGCAACTCTAACAGCCATGTTAATAATACCTCCTAAATGTTCTTACCCTTTTTCATCGGATAATCTCACGGTATCTTTATTGTAGTCCAAAACGCGAAAAGTTTCAAGTGTCTGCTAAAAAATTAACAACTCGTTTGTTCACTTTTTGGCTTTTGTATGATTTTTGTCCCTTATCTGGGCCGGTTTTCAGCAATTCAGCCAACAGAGTGCTGGCCTTTACTTCTTTCTGGCCGCAGGCCCTGCGGTGCGCACGGTGCAGAACACGCCCAGCGTCCCAAGGCAGGCCATGCCCAGACCAAAAAAGATGGAGGGCAGTGCCGTTAGGACGAACTGTGAGGGCATCGCCAGCGTCAGGGTCTGGGGCAGCTCCCAGCAGAAGCCGAGGACAAAGGCTGCCAGACCGGAGGCGCACAGGGCTTTCCCATCCGACGTTTCGGGCAGCCAGAGCGCCCGCACCAAACTGGACAGAAAGACGAGCATCCCCAGCAGCACCCAGACCTGCGCCGTGGGTGAAACGCGGTGCCAGCTGGAGCTGTTCTCCATGAAGCGGCTCAGAACGCACCAGTAGAACACCAGTGTGCCCCAGATGCCGGAGGCCATGCTCTTTGTGGGCGGCTGCCAGTCCTTCCGCAGCCAGCTCTTCGCCAGCCGGGCCAGCCACTGGCCACACAGAATTTCCAGTATCGCGCGAACAAACGAGCCTGCGCCAGTCATTCCAACGGCGAAGCGCAAAAATCCTGCGGCAGTAAAGAATGCCCCTGCCATCGCCGTGACGATGCCGGACGGTTTGCAATGGCCCTGCAGATTTTTCGGCTCACAGGCCAGTTTCCGGCCCGCAAACAGGCTCACCAGCACCGCGATGCCCAGCGCAGCATACCGCAGCCAGACCGAACCGGCGATGCACAGGCCGCTTTCCAGGTCGGTCCAGAAGCCCAGATCCAGGCCCCGGCCAAGGGCCAGTGCCGTTCCTACAACAAAAACAAGTGTGAGTAATGGATTCATCAGCGTTCCTCGATCGGTTTATATTTCTGGCGCACGCCCAGATACTTGTAGGCGGGCCGGATGATACGGTTGGCGAAGATGACCTCCTCCACGCGGTGGGCGCACCAGCCCGGCACACGGGCAATGGCAAACAGCGGGGTGTAGATGTCCTCGGAGATGCCCAGCATGTTGTAGATCAGCCCGCTGAACAGGTCCACGTTGGCGCAGACGGGCTTCGTGCTGCCCTTTTCCTCAGCGAAGATGCCGGGGGCCAGCCGCTCGATGCTGCACAGCATGTTGTACTCTTCCTCAAAGCCTTTCTCGTAGGCCAGGTGTCTGGCGCGGTTCTTCAGGATGACCTCGCGGGGGTCGCTCATGGTATAGACCGCGTGGCCCATGCCGTAGATGAGGCCGGAGCCGTCGCCCGCCTGCTTACGGAGGATGCGGCGGAGATACTCGCGGACCTCGTCGTCATCGTCGGGGTGCTCGACATGCTTCAGGATATCCTGCAGCTGACGGTTGACCATCAGGTTCGCACCGCCGTGCTTGGGGCCTTTCAGTGCGCCGATGGCCGCTGCGATGGCCGAATAGGTGTCGGTGCCCGAAGAGGACAGCACACGGGTGGTGAAGGTGGAGCAGTTGCCGCCGCCGTGGTCCGCGTGGACCAGCAGGCACATATCCAGCAGCTTGGCCTCCTCGTGGGTGAACTTCTGGTCCGGGCGGTAGGTGCTGAGGATGTGCTCCGCCGTGCTCTGGCCGGGCTTGGGCAGATGGAAGAACATGCTCTGCTTATCGTAATAGCGGCGCTTCATCTGGTAGGCGTTGACCATCATGGTGGGCATGCTTGCAATGAGGTTGATGCTCTGGTTCAGGATGTTCTCCAGGCTCAGGTCCTCGGCGTGCTCATCGTAGGAATACAGGCCCAGCACACAACGCTGCAGCTTGTTCATCACGTTGGGCGAAGGCGCGTTCATGGTGTCCATGAAGCCATCGGGCAGTGCACGGTGCTCGGCCAGCAGCGCACAGAAATCGTCCAGCTGGGTCTGGGTGGGCAGGCTGCCGAACAGCAGCAGCCAGATGACCTCCTCAAAGACGAAGCGGTCGTTGCGGTAGGCTTCTTCCACGATCTCCTCGATGTTGACACCGCGGTAGATCAGCTTGCCGGGGATGGGGATGACATGCCCCTCCTGGTCCTTTTTGTAGCCGACGACGTCGCAGACGTTGGTCAGGCCTGCCAGCACACCGGTGCCATCCGGATTGCGCAGGCCGCGCTTGACCCCCAGCCGCTCACTGGTCTCCGGGTCGATGTAGTTGTTGGCAATGTACTCTTCGCAGAGTGTCTGCATCGTCTGCGGGTCCAGCGTTGCCACTTCTGCATGTTGATAGTTCATGCGCAGATTCCCCTTTCTGTTTCGAATTTCTTATACCTTTCCCTGCCATCCGCGCTGATGGCACATGTCTATCATAGCGCTTTTGTGAAATAAATTCAAGAAGAAGATGAAATCTGCGCTTTTTCTCCGCATGTTCCTGCTACACTGACCCAAACGAAACTGCCTGTCCGGGAGGGGCTGCTATGAAACGTTCCTTTTTTCTGCTCTGTACCGTGCTGTTCGTGCTGGGCAGTCTGCTGCCGCTGGCCGGATACCGGCTGGCCAAAACCGTGCTGGGGCCTTCGGCACCAGCGTCGTCTGCCGCGGCCCCGGACCCGGAAACGCCCGATGCCGCCTCTCTGCCGCCCTCCGACCGGGACAGCGAGACCTTCCTCATCGCCGACCAGAGCGATGGCGCGGTTGTGTCGGTGCCCCGCCGGGACTACCTCATCGGGGCCGTGGCGGCGGAAATGCCCATCACCTGGCCGGACGAGGCGCTGAAAGCCCAGGCCATCGCGGCCCACAGCTACGCCCTCTACTGCCGGGACCACGCACAGGACCCCGCCGCAGGCTGGCTCACCGCCGACCCGGCCCGGCGGCAGGGCTATCTGACCGATGCCGTTCTCCGCAGCTATTGGGGCACGGCCTATGAGGCCAACTACGCCCGGCTCTCGGCTCTGGTGGATTCGGTTCTGACGCAGGTGCTCTACTATGAGGATGCCCCCGCCGGGACCAGCTATTTCGCCATCTCCGACGGGCAGACCGAAGCCAGCGAGAACGTCTGGGGCACCGCCGTCCCCTATCTCATCCCGGTGGACAGCAGCACCGACCAGAACGCCGACAACTACATCTACACCGTCTCGTTCTCTGCCGCGCAGCTTCAGCAGCTCCTGACCGGGCTGGGCCTCGCGCCCGACCTCTCCGCACCGGAGGGCTGGTTCGGGGAGGCTGCCCTCACCCCCTCCGGCTACGTGGCCTCCCTGCCCGTCTGCGGCCAGACCGTGACCGGCCCGGCGCTGCGAAAGGCGCTGGGCCTGCGGAGCGCCTGCTTCACGGTGCAGTATCAGAACGGCAGCTTTTTCTTCACCACCAGAGGCTACGGCCACGGGGTCGGAATGAGCCAGTGGGGAGCCAGAGCGCTGGCCGAGCAGGGGCAGACGGCTTCGCAGATCCTCGCCCACTACTTCCCCGGCACCCAGCTGCGGCAGTGAGCCGCGCCGCGCCGACAAAAAACCACCGTGTGCATCTGATCTGCACCCGGCGGTTTTTTCGGTATCTTTTACTGGAACAGACTGTCCAGCCAGCTCAACGCGCTGCTCTGGGTCGTCGTCTCCGTTGTGGGGGTCTGTTCCACCACGGTGGTCTCGGTGGCCGTCTCCGCAGCCGTCTCTTCGGCCACGACTGCGGCCTCCAGCTCTTCCAGACCGATGCCGTCGTCGTTGGCATCGGAAGTGATGTACCAGTAGCAGGACGCCCCAGCGATCGAGATGCTGGCGCTGGACAGCGGCACACGGCCCTTAGAAACGCCGTTCGCCGGGTCTGAGCAGTAGAAGACGCCGTTCGTGTAGTCGGTCAGCAGCACCGCGTGGGGCTGGCTGCGGTCATACAGGACGATGCCCTCCGGGTGCTCCTGCAAGATCCGGATGAGGGCTTCGGTCTTGGCCGCCTTGCCGGAAGGAAGGGTGGCGTAGCCAACGTGCATCGCATTGTATGTAAAACTGTGGGACAGACCGCCGGCCCACGCCGTGCTCTTGATGCTGTTCTCGGTCACATCGACCCAGCCGTCCAGACCATCAAAGTAAGCGCGGCGGCGCAGCATCATCGCGGCCGAAGCCAGTGTGCAGGTGCCGCCCCGGCTCTGCTTGAAGTAGAACCCGGCGTCAACGTTTAAGTCCACAGCCAGAGCCGCAGGCAGAAGCGTCATCATCAGCGCCAGCGTCATGAGCAGCGCCGACAGTTTTTTCCATGCGTGATGCGGTGCAGTTTCCACGTTGTTCCATCTCCCTTGAATCGCGTCGTTATTCACTGCCGTAAAGTATACCAGTCTGTTACTCTTTTGTAAACAGTTGCTTGGCTTTTTTCTCATATTTTACACGTTTTGGTCACAATTCAGGAGCAGATTGCACAAAAGGCACTTTTGTCTGTTGTGGCTTTCGTACAAAAGTCTGTTGGTTCTTTCCGTTTTCTTTTTGTGCAGATTATGGTATACTTTCAAGTAGGACCAACGAAACCGAAACTTTGCAGGAGCAGGTATTTATGAAAGCAACCATCGTCATCCCCAACATCAACGGCAAGGGCTGGCTCAGGGACTCCATCGAGTCCATCTATGCCCAGACCGAACAGGATTTTGAACTCATCGTCGTGGACAACGGCTCCACCGACGAAAGTCTGGAACAGGCCCGCAGCTATTGCACCCGCCCGAACTTCACCCTCATCGAGAACGGCCGCAACACCGGCTTCTCCCATGCGGTCAATCAAGGCATCGCCCGCGCCAAGAGCGAGTTCGTGGTGCTCTTCAACAACGACGCCTTCGCTGAGCCGCAGTGGCTGGCGGAGCTTATCCGCACCGCCGAGACCGACCCCCGGATCTTCGCCGTGCAGAGCCTGATGATCCGCCACTTCGACCGCGAACTGGCCGACGACGCCGGGGATTACGTCACCTGGATGGGCTTTGCCTGTAAGACCGGCGACGGCCGCCGGGCCAGCCGCTATACCAGAACGAAGCGCATCTTCTCGGCCTGCGGCGGCGCATCGCTCTACCGCAAGAGCATCCTGGACGAGATCGGCGGCTTCGACGAAAACTTTTTCGCCTACTTTGAAGACGTGGACCTCAGCTGGCGCGCCAACAACGCGGGCTATCAAAATGTGCTCTGCCCTGCGGCCAGATGCTACCACATCTGCGGTGCCAGCACCGGTGCCGTCAAGTACAATGCCTTCAAGAGCCAGCAGAGCGGCCGCAACAGCATCCTGCTCCCGCTCAAGAACGAGCCGCTGCTCATGCTCCTGCTCAACTTCATCCCGCTGGCGCTGGGCTATCTGCTCAAGTGCTACAAATTCCACAAGCAGGGCTTTGGTGAGGCCTGGGACAAAGGGATGCACGAGGCCTTTGCCCTGCTCCGCTCCGGCCAGCTCGGCAAGCGCCCCTTCCGCCTGAAAGACCTGCCCAACTACATCCTGATGGAACTGTGGATGATCTGGAACATGGTGCCGTATCTGTGGTATCGGCTGGTCATTGTCCGGTTCGACCTGAAATAATTTTTATAAAGCCTAAAACACCCCCGGCTTGGGACGTTGGCAACGTCTCTAGCCGGGGGTGTTTTCAATTTTGGCTATTCCACATTTTCTGGTAGAGTCCGTCTTCTTTTATCAATTCTGCATGAGAGCCATTTTGTACAATAACGCCATCTTTCATAACAAAAATTTCATCACAGTCTTTTGCCATCGAAAGCCTATGCGCTATGATGATACATGTCAAATCTTTGCATTCTTCGAACAGATTCATTCTAATTTTTTCTTCTGCAACCGCATCCAAATGACTCGTTGCCTCATCCAATATCAAAACCTGCGGTTCTCGCAAGAGTGCTCTCGCAATTGCAAGTTTTTGCCTTTGGCCTCCGGATAAATTTCTTCCATTTTCGTCTATAGGCGTTTCATATCCAAAGGGAAGTTTTTCTATCAGCTCCTTCGCACCAGTAATCCGGCACGCTTTTTCTATATCCTCTTCCCTTACACTCTGTTTTCCAAGAAGCAGGTTTTTTCTAACACTTTCCGCAAAGAAAAAATCTTCCTGGCTCACATACGAAATAGTTTTCCGGGCTGATTTCATTGTCCACTCAGTAATACTCTTTCCATTGATCAGAACTCTGCCATCTTCTGGCTCATAAAACCGAAGCAGCAGTTTTGCAAGTGATGTTTTACCACTTCCGCTTTCTCCTACGATCGCAATTTTTTGGCCTTTTCGAATCGAAAGAGACACATTTTTAAGTGTCAATTCATAATTTCCATATCTGAAATTTACATTCTGGAATTCAATTTCATTGATTTTTTTCAGTTCCGCACATTCTTCATTTTCAGATTCCATTTTTAATTCAAGAATATCATTTAATCGCTCTGCCGCAACAAGAGCTGTTTGAATGGTTGGCTGAAGCTCTGCCAGATTCTTTATAGGTTCCGTAAAATAAGCCAAAAGCGCATAGAACGTCATCAGTGTTCCAAGTGTCAGACTTCCTTCCAGCACCATTCCGAATCCAAACCACAAAATCAAAACAGTTCCTATCAATTCTACATTTCCCGACAGAAGTTCCTGTGATATAGAAAGCATCCCGTTTTTCACTTCTGTCTCTGCAAGCTCTAAAACTTTTCTGCCTCCCTTTTCCAGTACCGCATCCGTCGTTTCTGTGCCTTTTATCAGTTCTATTCCGTCTACGCTTTCTTTGAAATATGCTTGAAAGGCAGCTTTTCGTTCCATTGCTTTCCGATTGCTTTTTTCAATCGGGTCCTGATACAAAGCTACGATCACAATATAAAAAAGCACCATACTACAGGCCACTGCAAATAACACGCTATTCTGATGAAATAGGATCCATCCACAGACAAGCGCCATTGCAGAATCCAAAATGATCGTAATACTGGCTTCTGAAACAACTTGCCGTATATTTTCCGCATCCGATAACCGTGAAATATAATCGCCAGTCTGACGAAGCATGATGGAAGAGATTGGCAGTTTCATCAAATGTCGATAAAACAGCATGGACATTTCAACATCTATCGTACGAGAGAGTTCAATAATCAGTTTGGCTCTCATGTACTGAATCCCTGCTTGCAGCAAATATAGACCGATCAAAGCGATAAAAATCCTGTTCAGCTGTGCCAGAGCAAAATTTCCAGACTCCATCCTTATTCCATCAATAACGATCTGAAAAACAAATGCTCCCGCCATCCCGATCCCGGCTGTCAAAAACGACAACGCAAGGATCATACCGCTTTTCCGCTGACAGCCTTTTAGCAGTGAAAAAAACTTCAAAAACCGATTTTTCGTAAAGTTTCCACCTTCGAAATTCGCCCCTTTTTGAAATACGGCAATATTTCCAGTCCACTGAGCAAAGAATTCCTCTTCTGTCAGTACTCGTTTTCCAACCGCCGGATCATTCAACCGAAATTTCCCATGGTGGTACGCCGTCACTACCACAAAATGAGGCATTCCATCCGATGAAATAATATGTGCAACAAACGGAAAGGAAACCTCTCCTGCCCGAATACCTTCCAGCAGCTCTTCTGGACTTCCAGAAAGGCCGGCGGCCTGAAGCCCGATTTTTTCTGCACCGTCTACGATTCCGTAAAGATTCGTCCCCACCCGGTCCGTTTTCGTCAATTCTCGGCAGGTCGAAATTGGCATCTTTCTACCATAATGCCAAGCAATCATACACAGGCAGACCGCGCCGCACTCGCATTCATCATGCTGTAAAATTGTTTTTATCATCACAAACTCTCTATAAAGGAGAAAGCGGCAAACTATTCTTGCCGCTTTCTCCTAGAACTAGTTATCTATGTCGATTTTACTTATCCGCAATGGAAATTCAATTGCACACTGTCACTTAAGCGTGCTCGCACTTAATCTTCAGCTTTTTCTGCATCTGATGATACGAATTTCCAATGCCGTGGAACATCCACTCAAAAAAGCCCATATCCTGGCAGCAATATACACAGTGCCACTTGCCACCATTAACAGCGCACATCTCATTCTTGTTCAGAGTTTTCATAAAATCACTCCTCAATCAAACTCTCACCTTTGTTGGTACCCATGTTTTTATGGAATAGTCACAAAAACATTTTCCAGACTCGCCTTATCCTTGTCTGGCTAATCACATTATAAAACGCTTAAACCATCATGTCAAGTTAAACCATTAAATTATTATTCTTTCAGTTTAATCCTGTATTGTCAGTATAAGATACATACAGGAGGTCAACTTCTATGATTGACTATGCTACAATCGGCAAACGCATTCAAACCAAACGACAGGAGCGGAACATCACGCAGGAAAAATTGGCCGAGCAGGTCGGCATTTCGGTGGTCTATCTGTCCAAAATAGAAAATGGCCGCGTATATCCCACCTTGGAAACACTCTCCAATATCTGTACGGAATTGGATACAGAGCTGGCTGAGATTCTGACCAACACCGAAATCGCACGTAAAGACTATGCCAATGACCGCGTGGTGGAATTGTTCAATTCCTGCTCCATGCGTGTCAAACCCATTGCGCTGGCTCTGTTGGAGGATCTATCCAAACTATAACTGACACGCAAAAAATCCCCGCCACGAGAGGAACTTCCTCTCAAGGCGGGGACTCTGCTTTTCTATTCGGTTTTGGTGCTTACCCTGCCGCGCTCTGCGATGCTGCTTCACTGGCGGCGGCGCTGTCGGCATCGGCTGCGCTGCTCTCGGCGGCGGTGCTGTCGGCAGGCTCCGAAGCGGGGGCCGCTTCCCCGGAAGCCGCTTCGCTGGCAGCAGCGGAGTCGCCCGCTGTGGCGAGGATAGCGTCCTGCACCTCGCTGTCCGCCAGCGGCATCGGCTCGGCGGCAGCCGACGACGCGATGCTTTCGGGCTTGGTCTCACTGTCGGTCAGGCCGGTCAGATACCAGCTGCCGCTCTGGCGGCTGAACAGATAGTCCATATACTTGGTGGGCGTATCGGAGGCTGCGTTCAGGATGCTGTCATCCGCGCTCTGGGTGGGGATATAGCCCACCGTGACATGGAGCAGACCGTCCTTCTTGAACAGCCGGGTGACGGTGGCGCGGTAGGTGCCCACGCTGCCCGTGACCGGGATCTTGTAGCACTGGGTCGTCTCGTCAAATTCGACGGTCATATCATCCATCTCAAAGCTCTTGTGGGTCATCTTGAAGCTGGGGCCCACGAGCTTGGCCAGATAGGCGTCCACATCCACCGAGGGAAGCAGCAGCTGCTCGGTGTCGGGGTCAGTGTTGTAGTTGTCGAAGCCGCCCTGGGTCTCCTGGATGCTGTACACGCAGCCCCAGACCGCCGCTTCGCGCAGGGTCAGATCGTCGATGTTCTCGATGCCGTCAAAGGGAACGGGGTCAAACAGGACCAGGCCTTCGAGCTTGTCCTCATACTCCTGCCGCTGCTGGGTATCGTCGAACAGGTTTGCCACGGTGCGCACACCGGCGCGCACCACGGTCACGGCACCCACCAGCACCAGCACCGCCACCAGCAGGCCCAGTGCCTGCCGGGCGCGGCGGCGGTGGAGCCGGGCGTGTTCTTCCGGGGTCATATAGGTTTTCATATTCTATTCGTCTCCTAATTGGATATCGTAGGGGCCACACTGTGTTTTAGTATACCACGATTCGCCCCAAAGTGCAAAATCCGGCGCGTGGATTTTTTGTGAAAGCGCGTGTTATTCCCAGCTCTTCCAGACATCGGGCTGATATCCCACGGTGGCCTGCCGCCCGTTGCGGACGATGGGCGTTTTGAACAGCTGCTGGTTCTCGAACAGCTTGTCCTCCTTCTGCCAGTCCACCAGAGCGTCCAGCAGCGCAAGGGTCTGTTTGTCCTTCGCCGCCGGGTCCACCAGCTTTTCCCAGCCGCCCAGCGCGCGGGCCACGTTCTCAAATTCGCCCCGGCTCATGCCTTTTTCCTTCAGGTCGATCATCTGGAACCGGACGCCCCGCTCCTTGAAATAGCGCTGGGCCTTTTTGGTATCGAAGCACTTGTTCGTGCCGAAGATCTGAATGTTCATCGTTTCATCCTCCCGGAAAGTCTCAGCCTATTGTACCATACTTGCACCGAAAAGCATAGGGATATTTCCACGCCCCGGCGGGAAAACTAGCAGCATCCCAAATTGGAAGGAGGAGCATCCCATGAAAGCATTCGTTGACCCGGACCTCTGCATCGGCTGCACCCAGTGTGCAGGGCTCTGCCCGGAGGTATTCACGATGGAGGGCACCCTGGCCGTGGCCCTTCTGGGTGAGATTCCCGCCGAGGCAGTGCCCCAGGCGGTGGACGCCGCCCAGACCTGCCCGGTGAGCGCGATCCGGATCGAGGCGTGAGGCGAAAACTCCCCCAGTCACGGCTGCGCTGTGCCAGCCCCCTCAGTGAGGGGGCCTTCGCGTGACGGTCTGCTGCAAATGCCTCCCTCTTAGAGGGAGGTGGCATCGCGCAAGCGATGACGAAGGGAGTTCTACATCAAAAATTTTCAAAAAATCCTCCGATATCCTCCGCTTTGTGCTATACTATAAGATGTGAAATTATGTTACGGAGGATCAAAGCCTATGCGTTTACTGGTCATTGACGGCAACAGCATCGCGAACCGTGCCTTTTTCGGCATCAAGCTGCTGACCACCAAGGACGGCCGCTATACCAACGCCATTTATGGTTTTCTGAATATTCTGCTCTCCCTGCTCAAGGAGTGCGACCCGGACGAGGTCGCCGTCGCGTTCGACCTCAAAGCCCCCACCTTCCGCCACAAGATGTACGATGGCTACAAAGCCACCCGCCATGGGATGCCCGAAGAGCTGGCGCAGCAGATGCCGGTGCTGAAAGAGCTGCTGGCCGACCTGGGCTACCGGGAAGTGACGGCCGAGGGCTGGGAGGCCGACGACATCCTGGGCACCCTGGCCGCAGCCTGCGACGCCCGCAAAGACGACTGCTTTCTGGCCACCGGAGACCGCGACAGCCTGCAGCTGGTGAGCGAGAGCACCACGGTCCTTCTGGCCACCACCGCCATGGGCCGCAGCAAGACCGTGGCCATGGATGTGGCCGCCATTGAGGAAAAATACGGCATCCAGCCCCGGCAGCTCATCGAGGTGAAGAGCCTGATGGGCGACACGTCCGACAACATCCCCGGTGTGCGGGGCATCGGCGAAAAGACCGCTCTCGCGCTGGTGCAGAAGTTCGGCACACTGGAAAACGTGTATGCCAATATCGACGACAAGACCATCAAGCCCAAGCAGCGGGAGCATCTGCTGGAATGCAAGGCCGATGCCGAGCTGAGCCATCTGCTGGGCACCATCCGCACCGACGCCCCCATCGACACCGCCGAGGGCGCTTACAAGGTGGGCGAGGGCCATAAGGCCGCTGCCGTGAAGCTCCTGCAGGAGTTGGAGATTCACTCCCTCATCCCCCGGTTCGGGCTGGACGGCGTCGCCCCGGCAGCCGACCCGGAGACGCTGCCCGCCGTGGAGGGCACCGTAGACGTCCTGCCCCTGACGCCGTCCGGGCATTACCTGCTGGCCGCGCGGCCTGCAGTGACCGGCAAGCAGGGCACGAAAAACGTCGTGCTTCAGCCGGAAGCCTGGTATGCCGTGCAGGACACCACCGTCTATCCCCTGTCGGACGACGCGCTGGTCCGCCTGCTGGACGACCCCGCCGTGACGCTGGACGTCTTCGACTCCGCCCCGCTCTACGCGCTGGCCATGGCCCACGGCGGCTGGGGCAGCAGCATCGTGTGGGACGGCAAGCTGGCCGCCTACCTGCTGGACGCCTCGGCTTCGAAATATCAGGTCTCCGAGCTGCTGACGAGCTACAAGGCACAGGCCGCATTCACCTGTGAGGCCTGGCCCGATGCCGGTTCGCTGGCCGACCTCTTTGCCCGGATGAAGGCCGAGATCACCGCGCGGGACGAGGATGCGCTGTACAATGACATCGAGTTCCCGCTGGCCCAGGTGCTGGCCGACATGACCCGCACCGGCATTCTGGTGGACCGGGACGGCATCGAGGCGTTCGGCCTGCGGATGCGCAGCGAACTTTCGGAGGTGCTGGCCCGCATCCAGATGGAGACCGGCAGCACCAGCTTCAACCCCAACAGCCCCAAGCAGCTGGGCGAGATGCTCTTCGATACCATGGGCCTGCCCCACGGCAAAAAGACCCAGCGCGGCTGGTCTACCGACGCCGAGACGCTGGAATCCCTGCGGGATTACCCGCTGGTCGAGGACATTTTGCAATACCGCGCCTATCAGAAGCTGAACTCCACCTACGTGGAGGGTCTGCTGAAGGTCATCGCGGAGGATGGCCGCATCCACACCCGCTTCAACCAGACCGAAGCCCGCACCGGACGGCTTTCCTCCGACAACCCCAACCTGCAGAACATCCCCATCCGCACCGAGCTGGGCAGCCAGCTGCGGGCCTACTTCATCGCAAAGCCCGGCTGTGTGCTGGTGGATGCCGATTACAGCCAGATCGAGCTGCGCATCCTCGCCCACATCACCGGCGACGAACACATGCAGCAGGCCTTCCGCAGCGGAGAGGACATCCACCGCTCCACCGCCGCCAAGATCTACAACCTGCCGCTGGAGGCCGTCACGCCCCGCATCCGCTCTTCGGCCAAGGCCATCAACTTCGGCATCATGTACGGCAAGGGCGCTTACAGCCTCTCGAAGGACATCGGCGTCTCCGTCAAAGAGGCAGACGCCTTCCTCAAAAATTATCTGGCCGCGTTCCCCAAGGTGAGCGGCTACATGGACAAGACCATCGCCGACGCGCGGGCGTGCGGCTACGTTTCCACTCTGTTCGGACGCCGCCGCGCCCTGCCGGAGCTGACCAGTGCCAACCGGAACATCCGGGCCAGCGGCGAGCGGATGGCCCGCAACACACCCATTCAGGGCACAGCTGCCGACGTCATCAAGCTGGCCATGGTGCGGGTCTGGCGGCGTCTGCGGGACGAGAAAATGGAGAGCCGTCTCATTCTGACCGTCCACGATGAACTCATCGTGGAGGCACCGGAGGCTGAGGCCGAAAAGGCCACCGCCATCCTGCGGGAAGAGATGGAAGGCTGTGTGCAGTACGCCGTGCCCCTGAGCACCGACGTGCACACCGGCAAAAACTGGCTGGAGGCCCATTGATACTATGATCGTTTTAGGAATCGAATCCACCTGCGACGAGACCGCCGCAGCCCTGGTGGAGGATGGCCGGCATCTGCTGAGCAACGTCATCTCCACCAGCGTAAAAGAACAGGCGCTGTACGGCGGCGTCGTGCCGGAGATTGCCAGCCGCCGCCACTGCGAGTTCATCAGCGCCACCGTGAAAAAGGCCCTGCTGGATGCCGGCAAGACCATCGACGATGTGGACGCCGTGGCCGTCACCTTTGCGCCCGGCCTCATCGGAGCCGTGCTCGTGGGCGTGAACTTCGCCAAAGGGCTGGCCTACTCGGCCAACAAGCCGCTGGTACCGGTGCATCATCTGCGCGGCCACATCGCGGCACTCTACCTCACCCATCCAGAACTCAAGCCGCCCTTCCTCTGCTTGGTGGCCTCCGGCGGCCACAGCCACATCGTGGAAGTGCAGGACTACACCCATTACCACATCCTCGGCCACACCGTGGACGATGCGGCGGGCGAAGCCTTTGACAAGGTGGCGCGAACACTGGGTCTGCCCTACCCCGGCGGGCCGAGCGTTGCCAACGCTGCCAAGACCGGCGACCCCAAGGCCTACCGCCTGCCGGTGCCCCATGTGGACGGCAAATACAACGTCAGCTTCTCCGGCCTGAAGACCGCCGTGCTGAACGAGGTGAACAAGGCCCAGATGAAGGGCGAGGAAGTCAACGTGCCCGACCTTGCCGCCAGCTTTCAGGAGCGCATCGCAGGCATCCTGGCCGAAAAACTGCTCCTGGCCGCAGCCGACACCGGGGCGAAGCAGGTCTGCCTGGCGGGCGGCGTCGCAGCCAATGGCCGGCTGCGCCAGCTCGTCAACGACGGCGCACAGAAGCTGGGTGCCAAAATCTACCTGCCGGAGCTCAAGTTCTGCGGCGACAACGGCGCAATGATCGCCGCCCAGGGCTACTACCAGTACATCGCCGGGCACACCGCCGGGCTGGAGCTCAACGGCCTGCCCACCCTGCCCATTGACTACGAATAATATCGTTCAAAAAACGAAAAGAGAGGCGTTTCCGTCTGTGCTGTGCCCAGACGAAGATGCCTCTCTTTTGTTGCTGTAAGCTGTTTTTTGAACCCGTTCCGGCCCTGAGAATGTTTCCATAACACGGGATGATATCTGTCGATGACTTGTTATTGTCTGCGAACGGCAGCCTGTTATCAGGCAGGCTTCTTCGCGTCCAAGGATTTAACTTCGTCAACCGTCAACCCAGAGAACAAAGCAATATCTTCGTAGCTCAATTTCTTAGAAGCCAACATTGTCTTTGCAATTTCAATATTCCGTTCTCGAACCGTTTCATTCCGCATTTCTTCCATTGCTCTGCACATAGTTGCCACTCCTTTCGCATCTTGCTTAAAGTATTGTACTCGCTCTGCAAGCACCGGATAGAACATATCCTTTGCATCGGTACAGAAAAAATCGTGCATCAGTTTTCCAAGCGCAGATTCATCCTTGATCTGCGAGTTCACATAGATGATATGTGACTGGTCATTGAAAACAGCACCTGTTTCTTCCACCATGCGATGAATGTGGTAGATCGGCAATCCAGCCTTTAACACATCGTTTTCGGTGATGAAGATAATATATGCCTCGTTCAAATCATCATAGCTGCTGCCCGAATACGTGAGGTTTGCATCCAGCAAGCTGCTGTTGTAGCGGGCGCGTTTTTCGCTTGCGCCACGGTCACTGCGCTGTACCTCAATATTATATGCCCGATTCTGCTCATCAACAGCCAGAATATCCAGACGAACGGAGCGTCCCTGTAAATTCTTAATGCTGTACTGACCATGCACCTCACGAACCTTCAGATCCTCTCGTTTGAGAATGATCTGAAGCAAAAATTCTGCACAAGCGGGGTCTTCAAACACCGCCGCCATGAAATCATCGTCGATCAGGCGCAGTCCTCTCAGACGCTGCAAGTCCTGTTCGTGTTTGCGTTCAAAATCCAGTTCCTGCTGTGTTTTGTCTTCCGGCATCGGTTCACCCGCTTTCTTCTTTCAAGAATATCCTACCATAAATCATGATTTTTTACAAGCCGCCGTTCCATAGAAGAGCAGATTGCTCCATCGTGCGGAATCGCGGGGGCGTAACTCGACCGCCTGCAAAAGCCTGAAAACGGTGCAGGCGAAGCAATGCAGCCCCAAAAATCGGCTTCAGCAAAAAGAAAAGCACCATACTTCCTACGAAGTACAGTGCTTTTTTGGTGGAGAATAGCGGGATCGAACCGCTGACCTCTTGCATGCCATGCAAGCGCTCTCCCGAACGGTATCGAAACACACCCCCACACGAAAGTGCGGGGACAGGCTTAATATCGCGTTGATACGTTCTATCCACCAAAAAGGTTCACAGTTGCATCCTGCTTCCAGGAATCATGCTCCGCCTACAAGGCAATTTTACCACCCAATTTTCAAGTGTGTCAATGGGTTTTGCTCAGAGAGAAGGTCATTTACGAGAAAAGTTTTTTCTGACAGCTTACTTAGCGCAATTTTGATTTTACACATCAAAGTTGCGCTTTTTATTTTCCCCAAAAGTATTGACAAGGAGGTTTTCTCAACGATGCC